>R05__coassemble_190_pt1 | contig 35235 bp, 30 predicted proteins | sample R05__metabat2_low_PE_032 | metagenome-assembled genome bin R05
CCTTATACCTGCTTGGAATGCCCAAAGCGGCGTTCCTTGCTCCCATGAAAGGATATTTATGACAGATAAAATAATCATTAAGGGCGCTCGCGCCAACAACCTCAAAAACATAGATCTGGAGCTGCCCCGTGACCGGCTCATCGTCATGACAGGACTATCGGGCAGCGGAAAGTCCTCACTCGCGTTTGATACCATATACGCAGATGGTCAGCGCCGATATGTGGAAAGTCTCTCTTCCTACGCGAGAATGTTCCTCGGGCAAATGGAAAAGCCCGATGTGGACAGCATTGAGGGGCTCTCGCCCGCTATTTCGATAGACCAGAAGACCACCTCCAAGAACCCACGCTCTACCGTCGGAACGGTCACGGAGATATACGATTACCTGCGACTCTTATATGCAAGGATAGGCATTCCGCACTGTCCTATATGCGGCAGAGTCATCTCACAGCAGAGTATTGACCAGATGGTAGATACTATCATGGCGCTCCCGCAGGGAACGCGGCTGCAGCTCCTTGCACCTATCGTAAGAGGACGAAAGGGACAGTACGCAAAGGAGCTCGAAAGCGCGAGAAAAAGCGGTTTTGTTCGTGTTCGCATAGACGACATAATGTATGAGCTGAGCGAGGACATAAAGCTCGAAAAGAACAAGAAGCACAACATCGAGATAGTCGTTGACCGTATCGTCGTAAAGGAGGGTATCGAGTCGCGTATCACGGACAGCCTTGAAACGGTTTTCAGTCTCACGGACGGACTTGCAATCGTTGATGTTATCGGCGGCGAGCCTATACTGTTTTCGCAGAATTACGCCTGCCCCGAACACAACATCAGTATAGGCGAGCTTGAGCCTGTGATGTTCTCGTTCAACAATCCTATGGGAGCCTGCCCGAAGTGCACAGGTCTGGGAGTTTTCCGCCATATAGACCCCGATCTCGTCGTTCCCAACAAGGATCTGAGCATTCAGGACGGAGCTATCAATGCAAGCGGCTGGAACAGCCTCGACGAGACCTCTATCGCAATGATGTATTACCGGGCTATTTCCGAACAATATGGCATACCGCTCAACGTCCCCGTAAAGAAACTGCCAAAGGGCGCGCTCGACGTTTTCCTCTACGGAACGGGTGACGCAACGCTCGAACTGAGCCGACCTAAATCGCTCGGCGGCGGAAAGTACCGCTCTCCTTTTGAGGGTATAATCAATAACCTCGAACGCCGATATAATGAGACAAGCAGCGAGTACGCCAAAAGCGAAATAGAGGAATACATGAGTGAGGTGAGCTGCCCCGTCTGCAAGGGAAAAAGGCTCAAGGACGAATATCTTGCAGTCACGGTCGGGAACAGGAACATCAGCGAGCTCACTGATCTTTCGGTCAAGGAAGGACTCAGCTTCTTCAATGAGCTGAAGCTCTCTGAGCACGACAGCTTCGTCGGCGAGAGGATAATCAAGGAGATAAAGGAGCGTCTCGGCTTCCTAGGTAGCGTTGGACTGGAATACCTGACGCTCTCGCGCTCGTCGGGAACTCTCTCGGGCGGTGAGAGCCAGAGAATACGGCTTGCAACGCAGATAGGATCGTCACTTGTAGGAGTGCTGTATATCCTCGACGAACCGAGCATCGGTCTTCACCAGCGTGACAACGACAAGCTTATCGCGACGCTGAAAAGACTGCGCGACCTCGGTAACACGCTCATCGTTGTCGAACACGATGACGACACCATGCTCGCGGCGGATTATATCGTGGACATAGGTCCCGGTGCAGGTATAAACGGCGGAAACGTTGTATTTTCGGGTACTGTGGACAAGCTCCTCAAATGCAAAAACTCCATTACGGGACAGTACCTCAGCGGCAAAAAGAAGATCGAGCTCCCGAAAAAGCGCCGCGAAGGCAATGGACTTTTCCTGACCGTCCGTGGTGCCAAGGAGCACAACCTTAAAAATATCGACGTGGATATCCCGCTCGGGAAATTCATTTGCGTGACGGGAGTTTCGGGTTCGGGCAAGTCCTCACTCGTTAACGAGATAATCTACAAGCACCTTGCGGCGAAGCTCAACCGCGCCAAGATAAAATGCGGCAGCTTTGACAGCATGGAGGGCATTGAAAATCTCGACAAGGTCATCTGCATAGACCAGTCACCTATCGGACGGACTCCGCGCTCGAATCCCGCAACATACACGGGAGTTTTCTCGGATATACGTGACCTTTTCGCCAAGACAAACGACGCGAAAGCTCACGGCTACACAAGCGGAAGATTCTCTTTCAACGTCAAGGGCGGACGCTGTGAGGCGTGCGAAGGCGACGGTATAATCAAGATAGAAATGCACTTCCTGCCCGATATTTATGTGCCATGCGAAGTTTGTAAGGGACGGCGCTACAACAGAGAGACTCTCGAAGTTCATTACAAGGGCAAGTCAATTTACGACGTACTGGAAATGACAGTTGACGAGGGCGTTGAATTCTTTGAGCACCTCCCCAAGATAGCTCGTAAGCTCAGAACTTTGCAGGACGTCGGACTTGGGTACATCAAGATAGGACAGCCTGCGACCACCCTTTCGGGCGGCGAGGCTCAGCGAGTAAAGCTCTCGACGGAGCTGTCAAAGCGCTCCACAGGCAAGACGATATACATTCTCGACGAACCTACCACGGGACTGCACACTGCAGATGTTCACAAGCTGATACAGGTGCTGCATAAGCTCACAGATCAGGGCAATACTGTCCTTGTCATTGAGCACAACCTTAATGTCATCAAAGTCGCCGATCACATTATCGACCTCGGTCCTGAGGGCGGCGACGGAGGCGGAACTGTCGTTGCGCAGGGCACTCCCGAGGAGATAGCTGCCTGCGCGGCTTCATACACAGGACAGTATCTGAAAGCGTATCTCGGCAAATAAGTTTCAGGCATTAGTTATCAGGTTTTAGACCTTTAGGGCGGATCATGTCCGCCCTATTCTTTTTATATGAACCTGTGAAGCACGTTCTGCCTTGTCGCGCCATAAAAAAGGAAAGCTGAAATTTTTCTCCGCGACCCATTGCTTTTTTTAACTTTATATGATATAATAAATTGTAAGTGTGCTTTTGCACGAATATTTTTATGAAAAGAGGAAATTCAATGCCTGCTAATATTGTTGTAGGAACTCAGTGGGGAGACGAAGGAAAGGGTAAGATAATCGACATCATTTCTTCGCGTGCCGATGTTGTTGTGCGCTCTCAGGGCGGTAATAACGCAGGACATACCGTTGTAAACAACGGCGAAGTGTATAAACTCCACCTCATTCCTTCGGGTATTCTCTATCCCGATACTCTCTGCCTTATAGGCGCAGGAGTTGTTCTTGACCCCAAGGACTTCATCGGCGAGCTTGACTCTCTTGAAGCAAGAGGTATCTCAACTGCAAACCTTAAAATAGACCCCCGTGCTCATATCGTAATGCCGTGGCATATCACCCTCGACGGACTCTCTGAGGCTTTCAGAGGCGGAAAGGACATCGGCACTACAAAGCGCGGTATCGGTCCTACATATATGGATAAATACGAGCGCTGCGGCATCAGAATGTATGACCTCACTCACCCCGAGGTTCTTGCTGAAAAGATACAGTCCACAGGTAAGCTCAAGAATAAGATAATAACTGAGGTCTATGGCGGAGAAGCTTTCGATCTCGACGCTGTAACAGCAGAATATACCGAGTACGGGAAGAGACTTCTCCCATATATGGATGACGTTTCCGTCCTCACATTCGAGGCGCACAAGGCAGGCAAGACCATAATGTTTGAGGGAGCTCAGGCTACTCTGCTCGACATCGACTTCGGTACATACCCCTATGTTACGTCGTCTCACCCTCTCTCGGCAGGCGTGTGCGTGGGCACAGGCGTAGGTCCTAAGGTGATAACAAACATCATCGGCGTCGCTAAGGCTTACACAACAAGAGTCGGCAAGGGTCCCTTCCCGACAGAGCTCGACGATGAGATAGGCGATCAGATCAGAAATGTCGGCGGAGAGTTCGGAACTACCACCGGACGTCCCAGAAGAACAGGCTGGTTCGACGCTGTTATCGTTCGCCACTCGGTAAGAGTAAACGGACTCGACAGCCTCGCTATCAACAAGCTCGACACGCTCGCGGGTCTCGACACGCTGAAAATGTGCGTGGCTTATAAAAAGCCCGACGGCACCGTTACCGAACACTTCCCCGCTACGCTTGAGGAACTCGACGGCTGCGAACCCGTATACGAGGAGTTCCCCGGTTTCAATGAGGACATCTCAAATTGCGCAAGCTTTGACGAGCTGCCCGATAACTGCAAAACATACATCGCGCGTCTGGAAGAACTCGTCGGCTGCCACGTTAGCATGGTCGGCATAGGTCCCGACAGATCTCAGATCCTCGAAAGATGATAAATGTCTGCTCAACGACTTAAAATTAGCTTTGTAAAGCAAATTTTTAGTTGTCAAAGTACAAGAAAAATAATAATATTGATGATTTTTCCTGCACTTTGTTTTGCCCTTCATGGCAAAATGAGCTTGACATAAAGAAATGCGATGCGCAAATTCCCTATTTTTTATAGAATTTGCGCTCCCCGAACGAAATTCGGGTAAATAACCGCCTGACGACGCTTATTAAGTACACATCAATTATAAGGAGGGAGCTCCATGAGGTCACCGAAAAAACTCATAACAGCTGCGGCTGCCGCAGTAACATTGTTTTTTCCTTTGGTTACGCCCGTATGCACCTTTGCGGAGTTTTCCGTCTCGCAGGCTCCCGCCTATGAAATATATGCGAGCGACAGCTTCTCTTCGCAATCACAGGCTGCATCATACCTTCGCGAACAGCTGCAGGCGCGGGCTTCAACTGTAAGCATCACCATTCCGAAGGGAGCTTCTTCCGCTTATGATACTATAGATGAGCTCTTCAGCGAGGCAATGGCTGAGACGGGATCAGGTACGCAGGGCGACTATATACGATTTGGTCTGAAAAGCTATAACTGCACCTACTCTTCGACCTCGTCCAACTATAAATACAGCTTTGAGCTGAAATATTTTACCACACCTGCTCAGGAAGCTGAGCTGACTCAGGAGGTCGATAAGGTGCTCGATTCGCTCGATCTCGATGGAAAAAGCGATTACGAAAAAATAACCGCCGTATATGACTTCATGGTAACAAACATAACATATGCCGAAGACTTCTCTGACGAGATCATATACTCTTCCTACGGAGCTATGATAAATAAAGTCGCTGTATGTCAGGGCTATGCACAGCTTCTATACAGAATGCTTAATGATTCCGGCATAAGCTGCCGTGTTATTGCAGGTACGAGCAACGGCGAAAATCACACTTGGAATATCGCGGAGATCGATGGTCTTTACTACCTGCTTGATTCGACGTGGGATTCCACTTTCAATGGCAAAAGCAAATACTATTTTCTGAAGGGAAGCAAGGATTTCGACAGCTACTCTTCCAAGTATGATCATACCGCAGGAATGAGCGGAGGAATATCAATGCCGGATTATACATCGGCAGAGTTTGCCGCCGAATATCCCATATCTGAATATGCGTACGATCCGACAGCCGTACCATCTTATACGCTCGGAGATATTGATGATAACGGCGTTATCGACGGTATCGACGCCTCTGCGGCACTGACCGCTTACTCCTTGGCTTCAACAGGCAAAAGCACCGGTTTTACCACCGCGCAGACCCTCGCGGCTGATGCCGATGAAAACAGCATCGTAGACGGTATCGATGCTTCTTATATCCTCTCCTACTATGCCATGCAGTCAACGGGAAAAAGCTACTCCTCGCTGCGCGAATACATAAAATCTCTCAAATGAGGTGAAAACAATGAATGATGAAAACATTTTCGGCACAGCTTTGCCGGAGGAAACAGACTATACTGAGACAGCGCCAAGACAAGGCGCTCCACAGGGCGTTACCGCTCCTGTTCTCGATGATTTCGGATATACTGATACTACCGTAAAAAAGGACGGTCCGCAGGGAGTATCCGCTCCCGTGCTTGACGACATGGACGTATACACTCCGGACAGTTCCAGAAAAGGTGCTCCACAGGGAGTCACCGCGCCTGTCCTCGATGATAACGATTACACTACGGCATATTCAAAAAAGGACGGTCCGCAGGGTGTAACAACTCCTATTCTCGATGATGACAATTTTGAGCCGTATAAAGCTCCCGAAAAGCTCATTCTCTCGGACGAGGACATCATTGCAGGGCTTACGGACGACCTGAAAGAAAAATTCAATGCGCTGCCTGCCGATAAACAGCAGCAGATAATAGATATGCGCCGCAAACAGCTCGGAGCAGAAGCTCCTGCGCCTGTTGTCACCGCGCCCGTCCTTGATGAGGACAATTACACTCCGCCGCCGAAAAAGGAAGAGCCCAGCCAGCCGGAAACTCCCCTGACTGCTCCTATACTCGATGATGAACCGGAAACTCCGGTATATAAGCCAAAGTATGTTGATGAAGATCTCGAAAGGATAAAGCAGGAGGCTGCCAAAAAAGCCGTTTCCTCACAGCTTGTTTCCGAGCAGAAGGACTCTAAGGAAAGTCTGAGAATGATGCTCGAACTCAAGGAAGAGCGCCGCAGAGAAATGGCGAAAAAGGGCTTCATAATTTCGATAGTCCTTGCGATTGTCGGTATCGTTGCAGCTGTTACGTTCTACCTTTTATATTCAGGACAGCTTGGTCTGACCTATAAAGACGGTCTTACCGGAGTTGCAAGGGTACTTGAAAATGCTTCGATGTACATTGCTGTAATAATCGGCATTCTCTCTCTGACTCTCATAACCGGAATAAACGGCTTTAAGTCGCTCAGCTCGTTCGTTTTTCTGCTGTTCGGAATAATTCAGGTATTCCCGGGAATAGTGATGTTCCCCCAGCACAACGGGTCATTGGGGCTTGTGGGAGCTCTCTATGGAGTTTCTCTGATCTGTACAGCCGCAGTATTCATTACGCTTTCGGCAAGCGAGGCTCTCGGAGAGTTCTACAAAAAGCCCAAAAAGGAATATGATTGATCAAATTTGCGGACAGCTTAGGTTGTCCGCATTTTTTTGGAAGAAATTTACTAAAATTTCGCCGGAGAAGGTTGATTTTTTTATAATTCCGTGGTATAATTTAGTAAAGTATATCATTTTAAGGAGGAATTTATATAAAAAAAATTATTGCAGCGGTGCTTTCACTTTGTATTTGGGGCGGAGCTTTGCCTGCACTCAGCAATTACGCGCCGGATACGGCGATAACGGCAAATGCGGCGGAGTCGGGGACTTGGGGCGACCTGAAATATACTTTTACCGACGACGGAACACTCACTATAACCGGCACGGGTACTATGCCTGATTCTAGTTCACCACCATGGTATGTAAATAATAACAACGCTACTATTAAAAGCGAAGATATTAAAAAAGTTATCATAGGCAGCGGTATTACGACTATAGCCAATTATGCATTTTATTATTGCAGAGGAATTGAATCGGTAACAATTCCCTCTACCGTTAATATAATATATTGGTGTGCATTCGAGGGATGTTCAAGTCTTGAATCCATAAAAATCCCCAATTCAGTCGTAAAGATTGACAACAGTGCATTTTATGGCTGTAATCTACAATCATTAACTTTGCCAAATTCTGTCACAGAGATAGGAAGCGGGGCTTTTTACAATAATAGTTTTAGTTCTTTGATCATACCTGATTCTATAACGGATATACCTGCTTCTGCTTTTTGTTACTGTACAAATCTTGAGACTGTAGTGATACCCGATTCTGTAGAAAGTATTGCTATTAACGCGTTTGCCCACACGCCATGGTTTGAAAAGATAGCACATACCCCAGAAATTGTTATTAACGGAGTATTTATTGACGTTGAGACTGACGATGAAGGCAATATAACTTTCCCCGATAGTGTCACAAGCATAGGCAAATGGACGCTTTATAACTGGTCAAATAACGAGCCAAATAATAAAACGGTAACGATAATGAATCCTGATTGTGAGATATTCGATTCAGAGGCCACGATACCAAGCGGAGCAGTTATTATCAGCTATGGGGGCTCAACGGCGCAGGCATATGCCGAGAAATACGGCCACACCTTCGTTGCTCTTAACGGAGAACCTCCAGTCACAACAACTACCACCACAACATCAACTTCTACTACGACAACCACCACTGCCGCCACAGTTACTTCCGCGCCCTACGACGTTATCTACGGCGACGCAAACGAAAACGGCACTGTTGAAATGGCAGATGCCGTGCTGATACTCCAGTCTCAGGCAAATCCCGATAAATACGGCGTCAGCGGCACGGAAGAGAATCACATAACGGCTCAGGGGCTCATAAACGCCGACTGCTCAGGCTCGGGCGACGGCGTTACTGCAAAGGACGCACTCGCTGTTCAGAAATACATACTCAAACTTATCACACTGCCCGAGGAATAATTTTAATATAGGAGATGCAACAATGATATCAATTAAAAGCGATGATTTCAGCTCAAATTACGACCTTTTCGTCAAGCTCTGTGAAATAACCGCTGAGCCTCTGCGGCTGACTAAAGAAGGCTGCCCCGACATGGTAGTCATTAACGCAGAGACATATGAACGCAGAAAGAAAATGCTGGATCTGCGCGAAAAGCTCCTTCGCATCAACGAAGACCAGCCGCTAAGCACACGCGGGATCTCTTTGGAAGAACTCGGAAAATACATTGACGAGCTCGAAAAAGGCGAAGAATAGTCTTGTTCAAACGATTTCTATACAGGGTCGCTTGAACTCATTTGTGATAAGCTCATGAAAATAAGATGAAAATAAATTGCCCGTTATTGACAAGTAACAGGAAATAATCTATAATATTATTGTGGCACGAGGGGTGTGCCTCACGAAAACTTTTACATGAAACAGGAGGATTTAAAAATGGGTGTATTTCGCAGATTAAGCGACCTGCTCAAATCAAATGTCAACGACCTTATCGACAGAGCAGAAGATCCGGAGAAAATGGTGAAGCAGGTCATCATAGATATGCAGACTGAGCTGACTAAGGCAACTCAGAATTACGGAAAGGCTAAGGCAAGTGAACGCCTCGCCGAAAAGAAGTATCTCGAAGCTCAGAAGATATCCGAGAGCTGGGAAAACAAGGCTAAGGCTGCCCTCACAAAGGGCGATCAGGAGCTCGCTAAACAGGCTCTTGCCAAAAAGGTAAAGGCTGATGAGGACGTTTCCAACTATAAGGAAATGTATGAGTCTATCTCCGATCAGACCGAGGCTATCGGCAATCAGGTAGAGGTACTCAAGGCTAAGCTTGAAGAGGCTAAGAGCCGTCAGGCTATGCTCATCGCACGCTCACAGATGGCAGATACAAAGAAGAACCTCGCTCAGACAGCAGGCGGATTCAGCGGCAACTCTTCTTTTGAGACATTCAAGAGAATGGAGGAAAAGGTCGAGCGCAAGGAGGCTGAAGCAGAGGCTTTTTCCGAAATTGCAGGTACGGACGGTGACGAATTGAAGGATTCGTTCGAGCAGCTTGAGGAAGACGCAAAGGTCGATGCCGAGCTTGCAAGGCTCATGGCTGAGATGAGCGGCTCTGCTCCCGAAATTTCTGCCGACGATGCTGAATAAGCTCTAAAATATCAAAGCAAAGGACGCTAAGACTATGAATGAAAATGATAAGTATACTCCCCGTAAAATGCTGAAAGATTCTCTGCCGATAATGGCAGCGCTGTTTCTCGCAATAGCTTCCGTCGTTTATATCATTTTCAGAAGCTGGAGCAATAAGCTCTACTTCGAGAAGTGGAAGGACTATGAAGACTGCGGTATCTAAACAGCATAGGTAAAAAATTCGGAGCTGCTGCACTCAGTGCGGCGGCTCCTTTTTTCTTACTCTTCTTCTTTTTTGATCCTGAATATTACTCTCAGTAATCCCGAGAGCAGCTTCGGACTTTTTATCACTACTACCTTCATATGTAATCCCTCCTTTGTATACTCCATTATATTCAGAGGAGGGATTTTGGTTACTTCATGACTGTACAACAAGCGCAAGTCCGCTCTCTATGTCGAGTAACGCGTGTCTGTCCATTATCTCGTTGCTCACACCGATAGGGTACGAGCGGTGCATCTCATAATTTTCAAGAGGGTACTTCACTCCGCGCAGAGAACGTATTTTCACTATCTCTGTTATTGCAAATACGGAGAAGTAGCGATCGCAGTCCTCCCGGACATAGTGTCTCTCCCCCTCTCCCTGCAGACTGACCCACTCGTTTCCGCAGAGGATCAGTTCCGCGCCGTGCTCACGGGCATAAAGCATGGTCTGGATATTAGCAATAGCGTGGTCGAAGCGCGGTCCACCGAGAGCTCCGTAGAGCCATAGCGTATTATAGCCTCGCTCTATCGCTATCTTCACCGCCATGAGCGTATCAGTATCGTCCTTTTCGGGGACTGTGCGGATAATTTCAGCGTCACTCGGCAGTTTCCCCTTGTAAGAGTCGAAGTCACCCACTATCACGTCGGGCTTCAAGCCAAGATTCTTTGCGTGCTTATAGCCGCTGTCCGCACAGATTACAAAGCCCTTGCGAGACCTGAAATATTCCTTGGTGACCTTACTGCCCAGCTCGCCGCCCGCAAATATGTGGCATATCCTCATCATTTCAGCTCCCATTCCTTTATCTGCTTAGCCTCGTCGTACATCGCACAGTAGCTGCTGTGTCGGCTTTTATGTATCTTTCCCGACTCGACCGCCGCGATAACGCAACAGCCCTTTTCGCAGACATGAGCGCAGTCATTGAAACGGCAGTCTCCGATATACGGTTCAAACTCGCGGAAACAGCCGGCAAGCTCCTCCTTTCGGATAATGTCGTAGCGATTCGTATCAAATGTGGAAAAGCCGGGGGTATCGGCTATGTAACCTCCACCCGCAAGCTTGTAGAGCTGCGCATGGCGGGTGGTGTGGCGGCCTCTTCCGAGCTTGCGGCTTATTTCCGCCGTCGGAATATTGAGGGTCGGGTCAACCGCATTGAGGAGGGTGGACTTCCCTGCCCCCGAGTTTCCCGTAAATGCGCTTATACCGCTGCTAAGAAGCTTCCTTACAGCCTCTATGGAGGGCTCGTCCTCATAGCTGACCTCAAGCACCTCTATCCCAATGCCGCCGTATATCTCGTGTATCGGGGCGCTGTCGCCGAGGTCAGCCTTTGTTATCACTACAACGGGGGTTATACCCTTGTACTCGGCAATTGCGATAAACTTGTCGAGCAACAGATAATTTGGTGCGGGACTGCACGTCGAAACGATAAATATCAGCCTGTCGAGATTGGCAAGCGGAGGTCTTATAATACAATTCTTTCTGTCGTGTATCTCGCTGATGACTCCGTCCCGAAGCTCCACGCAGTCTCCAACATACGGGCTTATACCCCTGCTGCGGAAAACTCCCCTCGCCTTACATTCATATATACCGTCAGGGGACTCTACTGTGTAGAGTCCCCCTAAGCATTTTGTTATTATTCCTTTAGTATCCATGATCATCATTCATCGCTCTCCGAGTTGTCAGGAGGCGATGTAGGAGCCGGTCCAAGGCTTACCGTTACGGAAACTGTCGTTCCTACACTGAGTGTCGTTCCACTGTCGTAATACTGCCACATGATAGTACCTGCATTGTAATTATCAGAATACTGACTATCACCCTTGACAATGTTTATCTGACTTGAATATGCACTTACCGCTGAATTGTAATCGAGTCCCACAAGATACGGCATTGTGATAGTCTGAATTGGTGGATCCGTAGGAGCTTCTGTAACTACCGGAGCTTCTGTCGGCGGCTCTGTAGTGGGCTCCTCGGTAACAGGAGTAAAGCCTCCTACAGCCTCGAATGCCGCACGCACGTCCTCAGTCTGAGTAACGACGCTGTTTGTTGCGAAATTGAAGTAATACGTTCCTATATTTGCCCTCTGGTTTGTATTAAGATTCGAGAGAACTACAGTAACAAGCACGTTTTCGCCCGTACCCTGAATGCTCTGGGTATGCGATGGCATATCGGGAACGAATATTGTTCCCGAACCAACTGTTGATGTTGTGCCGTCCTCATTTTTGAGAATGAAGTCAAGTGCAAAACGTCCGTATGCGTCTGACGGGAAGTAAACCGTGAACGGTATCTCACCGTCAGGAGTTGTTCCGTCGCTGAAGTAGAGAATGATCTCTGTTCCGGCGTCTACCTTTTCGCCCTTCTTAGGCTCCTGATCTACTACAGTGCCCTCCTTCTCGTAAGAAGGCTTGGGCTCTGTTTTAACCTTGAGACCTCTGTAAGAAGCCATTGTGCTTGCATCGTCAACGGTCTTGCCTGTATAGTCCTCAACAACTACCTGCTCGGCATTTGCACCCATGCTGACATAGAGCACAATAGACTGTCCCTTGTGGACGGTGGTGCCCTCATCAGGCTCAGACTTGATAACGTAGCCTTGCTGGACCTCGGGATCAGAGGTCTTTATTATCTCGCACCCAAGCCCTCGCTCTGTAAGCTGCGATTTTGCAAGCTCCTGGTTAAGACCCGCAAGGTGAGGAACATCAACTGTTTCCATTCCCTTGCTTATCGTTACCTTCAGTACATCGCCCTTATTGAACTCTGTTCCGGGTTCGATGCTCTGAGCGATGATAGTATTCTCGTCGGCTTCGTCATATTCTGAGCTCTCGACCTCGAATTTGATATTATTTCCGTACTGACTGACAGCTGTATTGTAATCCCAGCCGTAGAAATCAGGCATTGTGTAATCGCTCTTATTGCCGCTTCCCTTGAGAAGTCCGCTGAGGAGAGTTGCAACAAATATTACGGCAACTATGATAACAACAACAACCACTGCCGTAAGCACAGGAACTACGAGCGATGAACGCTCTTCCTCCTCATCGTCGTCGTCATCATAATAATCGTCCTCATAATTTACAGGCGCATTAGCCCCTGTTCTCTGGACAGCCGCACCTCCGGCAGCACCGGCGGCTGCGTATGCCGGCATTTTTGCGGCATAGGCATTATTGACGTCATCCTGAGATTCAGACTGAACATCTGTACCGCCGACTGCTGCACCGTCCTCTTCAGTCTCTTCTGCATAATAACCAAAGGTAATATCGGGATTAGCCTTGAAAGCCTCGATATCCGCGATCATCTCAGCAGTAGTCTGGTATCTGTCCTCAGGAGCCTTTTCCATAGCTCTCAGAACTATCTCCTCGATACCGTCGGGAATATCGGGATTTATAGCTCTCGGGCGCTCGGGGATATCATGCATATGCATAACTGCGATAGCTACGGGATTATCACTGTCGAAAGCCTTTCTTCCCGTGAGCATCTCATACATCATTGCGCCGACGGAGTAAATATCGCTCTTGGCGTCAGTAACATTGCCGCTCGCCTGCTCGGGGCTGATATAATGAACACTGCCTATAGCCTGATCGGTGGCAGTTTTGCCCTCCTCACGGGCAAACTTAGCGATACCGAAATCCATGACCTTGATAGTGCCGTCGGTGAACATCATTATGTTCTGGGGCTTGATGTCTCTGTGAACGATGCCCTTATCGTGAGCGTGCTGGAGCGCGCGCAGTATCTGTATAACGAAGTGGACTGTATCCTTCCATGTAAGGACCTTTTCCTCCTCGATGTACTCCTTCAGTGTTATTCCGTCGATGTACTCCATGACGATATACTGTATCTTTTCGGAGAAGCCCATATCGTATATCTTAACGATGTTGGGATGCGAGAGAACAGCTACAGCCTTAGACTCATTGCGAAAGCGGCGCAGAAACTCTTCGTTCTCCGCATACTCCTTCTTAAGTATTTTGATAGCGACTGTTTTGTTGTCAATGACATCAACGCCCTTATAGACCTCAGCCATGCCTCCCACGCCAATAAGCTCGGTTATCTCATATCTTCCATCGAGCTTCTTGCCAATGTTCTTATCCATTTCCTTTCCTCCCATGTCAGTCAGAAATTACCGCAACTGTAACATTATCACGGCCGCCCTTGCTCAGAGCTAATTCTATGAGTTTATCTGCGACGTCATCAAAGGGTGAACTCAGAATGACGTCATATATTTCATCATCGCTGCAGTAGCCCGACAATCCGTCGGAGCACAGCAGCAGACTGATTTTATCATCGTAATCAAGCAGGAACGTATCCGTAAGGACAGTTTTTTCAACTCCCACCGCACGCACCAGCATATGCTTCTGGGGGTGGTTTTCGACCTCTTCCTCGGTTATCTTACCCTGTTCAAACAACAGTGAAGCGACATTGTGATCGGTAGTCACCTTCACGAGCTTCTTGTCCGTAATGAGATAAGCTCTGCTGTCGCCTACATTTGCAATAAATGCAGTCTTGTCGTTGACAAATGCGGCAACGCACGTGGTACCCATGCCGAAGTTCTTGAAATCCATTCTTGCCCTTGTGTATATTACCGAATTTGCTGCAGAAACAGAGGATATCAGAAGCTTGCGGATCTCATCATCGTCCAGACTTTCCTTATAGTCAGCTGAAAACCGCTGAAAGAATTCTTCTATTGCTATCGTACTGGCTTCCTTGCCTGCGCGCTCGCCGCCCATTCCGTCGCAGACGACAGCAAGTATATTATGCCCGAAATATTCGCACCTTACAGCGTCCTGATTTTCCTCACGCTTTAGTCCGATATCGGTCCCGAATCGGTATCTCAAGCTTCCGCACCTCCTTTGATCTTATTATGAGTGTCAGCGTCGCGCCGAAGCTGTCCGCACGCCGCCTCTATATCGCTTCCGAGAGTCCTCCTCACGGTCGCATTTATACCCCGTTTAGCGAGCTGATCCGCGAATGCCGCAGCCGCCGAGCGGGACGTATGATAGCTTCTTTCCTTGACTTTATTCACAGGAATAAGGTTAACATGGCAGTTTATCCCTCGCAGGAGAGCTGCCAGCCTGTCGGCGTCCTTCGCCGACGAGTTCACATCATCAATAACGGCATACTCAAAGGTTATCCGCCGCCCTGTGTGCTCTATATAATATCTGCACGCCTTTATAAGCTCATCTATATCATAAACACGGTTGACGGGCATTATTTCAGACCGTCCCCTGCTATCCGGGCAATGCAGCGACACTGAGAGTGTCAGCTGGAGCTTCATGTCAGCCAGCTCATATATCTTCGGAACAATGCCGCAGGTCGAAAGCGAAACGTGCCGCAGACTGAGGTTGTTCCCGTCCTTATGAGACAGCAGTGAAAGGAACTTTATAACGTTATCGAAGTTGTCAAGCGGCTCGCCTATCCCCATGAGTACCACGCCCGAAACTCTCACTCCCGCATCTTTCTCCGCCTCATATATCTGCATAAGTATCTCCGAGGGAGCAAGGTCTCTGACGTACCCCGCAATGGCGGACGCACAAAAACGGCAGCCCATTTTGCACCCCACCTGAGTGGAAACGCAAATGCTGTAGCCGTAGCTGTATTCCATTAAAACAGTCTCGACGAAATTGCCGTCTGAGAGCCTATATAGATATTTTACAGTATTATCTATAGAGGATTCAAGCTTTTTCTGCACAAATAGTCCATTTACACAAAAAATTTTATTCAGGTGCAAACGCAATTGGGCAGATATATCAGTCATTTTCTCAAAATCAAAGACCCTTTTCACATGGAGCCATTGAAATATCTGCTTTGCCCTGAATTTCTTCTCGCCCATGCCGACAATTATCTGTTCGAGCTCGTCGAGACTAAGGCTTAGAATGTCGATTTTTTCCAACGTATCACCGCTCATTCCGATTTTCTGAATTTTGCAATAAAGAAGCCGTCGCCTGAGCCGCTTCCCGGGAAAAGCGTAGCTCTGCTGCCGCGTTCAACGCTCGGCAGCTCCGGCAGTTCACATGGTTCGAGCCCGGGATTCTCCGAAAGAAGTCTGTCCACGACCTCGTCATTCTCAGCCTTGCGCAGAGTACAGGTCGAATAGACCATCTCTCCGCCCGGAGCAAGATATCTCAAGGCATTCTCCGCTATCCTGTACTGAATATCGGGAAGCCCGGCAAATTCCGAAAGGCTCTTGTACTTTATCTCAGGCTTTCGGGCGATAACACCGATCCCCGAGCAAGGCACATCGCAGAGTATCTTCGTGAACTGCGGAAGCTCCGCGTTGTATCTTGAAGCATCTCCTACAGCAGCCGTTATGTTTGTCAGACCAAGTCTCCGCGCTCCCTCCATGATGAGCTTCACGCGCTTTTGATGGAGGTCGAAGGCGTATATCTGCCCCGTGCCGTTCATGAGCTCTGCCATAGTGAAAGTCTTTCCTCCGGGCGCAGCGCAGATGTCGAGCACAAGGTCATTTCCCGCAGGTGCAAGGGCATGGCAGCAAAGCTGCGAGGACATATCCTGCACGTGGAAAAATCCCCTGCGGAACGCCTCTGTATTTATGACAGCACCGTCCTCCGCCCTATAGCAGCCATCAAGTGCAGTCGGGACAATTCCAGTCCCGCCGAGTGTGGAAACAAGCTCCTCCTCGGTGCATCTGAGCTGATTTCTGCGAAGATAGACCGCAGGAGGTTCGAGGGAATACTCAAGATGCCCAAAAGCAGATTCCCTGCCGTAATCGGCAATGAGGCTCTCAATAAGCTCCGTCGGCGCGGAGTACCGTACCGAAGCCGCCCCGAGCTCGTCCTTTGGATAAGGAACTTTTTTTCCGCTGCGGATAAAGCTGCGCAAAATCGCATTCACCATACCTGCGGCACTCGTCTTGCGGAATTTCTTTGCAAGAGCAACGCTCTCGCTTACTGCCGCGCTGTCGGGGATATTGTCCATATACATTATCTGATAAATCCCACAGCGCAGGATATTCAGGATCACATCGTCGAGCTTTTCTATGGGACGCGATGAAAGTCCCGATACCACACAGTCGAGGGTTATTTTCCGCTCGATGACTCCGTAGTATATCGCCGTGCAAAGCTTCTTATCGCGCTCGTCCATATCAGATAAGCTCAGAGCGCTGTTGAGCTGTATATTTGAATATCCTCCGGCTTTAAACGTCTTGTTCAGCAGCTCAACGGCAAGATATCGCGGCGAAGTCATCTTCTCCTCGCAGCAGCAAGTAGTCTGAGAAGCTGCAAAAGCGATACCACAAGGCTTGTTACATAGGTCAGCGCAGCCGCTTTAAGCACCTTTCTCGCCTGTGGAATCTCACTTGTCTCAAGCAGCGAATTGCTTTCAAGTATTTTCAGCGCACGGCTGCTCGCATCAAATTCCACAGGGAGCGTTACGAGCTGAAAAATCACTACCGCCGCAAACATGATTATTGAAGCATATATGAGCGAAGTTCCTATCGTCAGCTGACTGAGCAGCAGTCCGATAAGGAAAAGAAAATACCATATTCTGGAGCAGAAATTAGTTACCGGGACCAGTTTGCTTCTCAGAAGGATAGGTCCGTAATTCTCAGCGTGCTGGCAGACGTGTCCGCACTCATGCGCCGCAACACCTATTGCCGCAACAGAGCTCTTGCCGTACGTCGAATCTGAGAGCCTCACGACGTTAGCCGCGGGATCGTAATGGTCGGTCAGATTTCCGCTGATGTGCTCTATGCGGACATAGTAAAGACCGTTGCTGTCGAGTATCTGCCTTGCTATCTGATCTGCAGTAATTCCTCTCGAGCTGCGCACCTTCTGATATTTATTGAATGTGGAAGTAACGTTGATCTGCGCTATTATCGGCAGAATGAGCATTAAAAGAAAGATCAGCAACACGGATATAAACCTCCTTATCCAAGTATATCGCCTTTTGTAAGCTTATTTCCCCTGAGGAAGTCCTCAGTTTTCATACGTTTTTTGCCCTCGGGCTGGACCTCGCGAAAGATGACAGCGCGACCGTCTCCGCACTTTACTGCGAATCTCACGGTATCGACTATCTCACCATTTTTTGCTCCGGGAGCAATTTTGTCCGAAATTTCCGAAACAAAGATCTTCAGGCGCTTTCCTCCCAGCGTTGTAAAGCCGGTAACCCCGCGTATAGTATTGTGTACCTCTCGGGCGGTTTTCGAGAAATCAAGCGCGCTCATGTCCTTTGTTATCATCGGGGAGTAACAGCTAAGAGAATCGTCCTGCTTTTCGGGGACGAGGCTTCCGCTCTCAACAGCTTCTATCGTCTGCATGAGTACTTGTGCTCCCATGGTGGAAAGCCTGTCATAAAGCTGTGAATAAGTCTCATTTTCGCCGATAGGAGTACTTTGTTTTACTAAAACATCACCCGTATCGAGTCCCTCGTTCATCTGCTGAGAGGTGACTCCTGTTTCGGTCTCTCCATTAAGCAGAACCCAGTTTATCGGAGCTGCTCCCCTGTACTTTGGCAGGAGCGAAGCATGGATATTTATGCAGCCGTACTTCGGCAGCTCCAGTATCTCCTTCGGGAGTATCTTACCGTATGCAGTAACAACTATAAGTTCGGGAGCAATATCGTTCAAGATTTGCATTGCCTCCACAGCGTCATTGTCCTTTTTCAACGAAGCCGGCTGATAAATCGGTATCCCGTACTCCTGTGCCGCTGCCTTGACGGGCGTAGGTATCAGTTTGTATCCTCTGCCCTTGGGTTTGTCAGGCTGTGTGAATACCGCCGAGACCTCGTGCGTACTCTCCGCGAGAGCTCTCAGGCATGGCACGGCAAATTCGGGAGTTCCCATGAAAACTATCTTCATCGTCATTCCTCCTCGGGTACGAAAAATTCCTCCACAATTTCAGTGAACACATGACCATCGAGATGATCGTTCTCATGGCAGGTACACTGTGCGCCCAACTCGGTAAGATCGCGCTCAAACCAGTTTCCGTGCCTGTCCTGAGCCTTCAGATGGCAGCTCATAGGTCTTGTCACATAGCCCCAGATATTAGGACACGAAAGGCAGCCCTCGGCAACCCGCTGGCTTCCCTCTTTTTTTGTGACCTCGGGGTTTATCGCCTCTATACTGCCCTCCTCAAGGTGCATAATGAAAATTCTCCTGCACACTCCTATCTGCGGAGCTGCAAGTCCGAGTCCCTGTGCCTTGTCGAGAGTCTCGTGCATATCGTCAAGGAGCGTAGCAAGCTTTTCGTCAAATTTATCAACAGGCTTGCAGACCTTGTGAAGCATTTCGTCCTTATCAGTAAGAATTTTTCTAAGTGCCATTCCGATCATATCCTTTCAACATTTTGTCATACTCCTGCGTCGCCGTTCATATCGGCATATAGAGCTATATTCTTCATTTCTTTTATCTTAGCCGAATCCGTAAGAAGCTCGCTTATAAAGCTTCTGATCTCGGCGTTATTTTTGCATTTCATTATTATTCTGTAGCGGAATTTCCCGTTTATTCGCCCGTATGAACATCTCACCGGTCCGAGGACCCGCACAGGCGTTTTCGGCGAAAGATTCCTGAGCTTTTCGCCCATTAGAGTGATCACTGCATCAGCAGCCTTATGTACTGATATATCTTCGCTTCCCGAAAAACCGAAAACACACATATCACAAAGCGGCGGAAAGATCATAGCACGCCTTATGGCGATCTCCTCCCTGTAAAATCCTTCATAATCCTGATCTGCCGCGAGATTCATCACGTAATGCTCGGGAATGAATGTCTGGAGGACTGCCCTGCCTGCGCTTTCGCCCCTGCCGCCTCGTCCAACGACCTGAGTGATGAGCGAAAACGTTCTCTCATAGCTGCGAAAATCGCCCGCATACAGCGCCTTGTCCACCGAAAGGACGCCAACAAGGGTAACATTGGGGAAATCCAGTCCCTTGCCTATCATCTGAGTGCCGACCATTATATCATATTCTCCGCGCCTGAAGGCATTAAAGCTCTTCTCATATGAATACCGTGAAAAGGTCGTATCCGCGTCCATGCGCAGTATACGCGCGGAAGGAAAGTAAACAGAAAGCTCCTCCTCGAGCCTTTGAGTGCCGAAACCCATACTTTTCAGATGTTCAGAGCCACAAACCGGGCACGTCCTTACAGGCTCGCTGACATATCCGCAGTAGTGGCACATCAGCTTGTCATTTTTCTTGTGATAGGTCAGTGGAACAGAACAATTAGGGCAGTATACCGGCTGATAGCAGTCGCAACAGCTTATAATAGTATGGTAACCGCGCCTGTTCAGAAGCAGTATCGTCTGCTCTCCGTTTTTCAGATTCAGATTTATCTCTTCCGCAAGCTTTCTGCTGAATTCGGTCTTGTTTCCATTCTCGCGCTCAAGGTTCATATCCACTACACTAACATCGGGAAGCGGACTGCTGCGATAACGCTCCTTCATTATGAGGAGCCTGTACACACCTTTTTCGGCGAGATAATAGCTCTCGACAGACGGTGTAGCCGAAGCAAGCAGCAATACAGCATCATGCTCCGCACATCTGCGCTTTGCAACATCGTGCGTATAGTACCTTGGCGAGCTTTCAGACTTATAAGTACGCTCTCCCTCCTCATCAATAATGATGAGTCCGATATTGGAAAGAGGAGAAAAAACGGCACTTCTCGTACCTATGACTATGTCCGCTTCTCCTCGTTTTATTCTTTTATATTCGTCAAGCCGCTGACCGAGTGAGAGTCCGCTGTGTATCACGGCAACTCTTTCTCCGAAAAGCGACCTGAACCGACTAAGCACCTGTGGAGTAAGTCCAATTTCAGGGATAAGCATTATCGCCTGTCTTCCGAGCTTCACAGTGTCCCATATAAGCTTTTCAAAAACAGATGTCTTGCCGCTTCCTGTAACACCATGAAGCAGAAAAACCGCAGGCTTATGCTCGAAAAGCTGTGCAAGCACGGTATCGTGAACACTCTGCTGCTCCTGAGAAAGAACTATTTTCTCAGGGTCGCAACGCTCCTGAGCGCCGTCATCAACACCGCGCAGCACCTCAACGCTGTATTCCTCAGCAGCTCCGTTTGCTGCCAGACGCTTTATAACGGCAGATGTAACGCCGCACATATATGCAGCTTCATTTGACGTAACGCTTCCGTTCTCGGCAAGAAAATCCGCAACCTTTTTCTGCTTCGGAGTAAGCTCAAAAAGCTCCGGGAAGCCAAGATACTTATCGGTGAGTCTCAGCATTTTTGCAGAAGCATCACCGACTGTCTGCCTGAAAATATTATCCGAGATGAGTGCACCCTTGTCAAGCATCTCGTCAACAAGTGCTCTTCCGTTTTCGATGATATAGTTTTCCAGAAGCTCATTGAGCTCCTTTTGCTCCTTAACACAGCACAGAACGTCAAAAAGCTCCGCCGCAGCGGATGATAGCTCTCCGATAGGTGCAGCGCTGCTTATGCGAAAGCTTTCTTTGACCCTGACACTCATTCCGGGAGGCAGCATTGTCTTTACCGCATCAAAATACGTGCAGAAGGTCTGTTCCCGGAGGTAAAGTGCCAGTCTTAGAAGCTCATCGGATATTACAGGCTCGTTGTCCACAAGCGAAACAAGGGATTTAAGCTTGGCAGAGTCTCCCTCGTCAAGCTTCATAACAATACCTATCCTGCGCTTATTTCCCTTTCCGAACGGCACCAACACACGGCATCCGCAGGCTATTCTGACAGCGAACTGTTCCGGAACGGCATAGCTGAACAGCATATCGAAGGAATAGGCAGTTCCGCTTACAGCGACCTGAGCAATAAGGGACATTATTCAGCAGGATTTGACGAACTGCTGACGATCTTGCACTTACCGCTTGCAAGCTCCTCCACAGCGGTTTTCACCGGTTTTTCCTCCAGTATCTGATTGTTTTCACAGAGCTCATCAGTTATTTCTCTCGCGCGTTTTGCAACGCCTATAACGAGAGAATAACAGCTCTCATTCTTTGTGATTATCTGATTTACAGCTGGTCTAAGCATTTTTTAACACCTCATTTATAATTTCGCCCGAATATACCGCTTTAAGCTCTTCTGCGCGAATAACTGCAAAAAAATCGCTTACAGCGTCCTCAAGGGCGTCATTTACAATAACGTAATCATATTTTTCTGCCATAGCTATCTCGCCGGCAGCCTGCGAAACTCGTTCCGCAATGACCTCGTCAGATTCAGTCCCTCTTTTTCTGAGCCGTCTTGTCAGCTCTCCTATCGACGGCGGAGCTATAAATACGAATATTGCATCCGGACGTTTTTGCTTTATCTTCATAGCGCCCTGAACTTCTATTTCAAGGATAACGTTTATCCCCTTTTCGAGGTAAGAGTCAACCTCACTGACAAGAGTTCCGTAAAAATTCTTACAGTACTCAGCATACTCAAGAAACTCTCCCGCAGCAATATGCCGCTCAAAGTCCTCGCGTGTCAGAAAGTGGTAATTGATACCGTCGAGTTCGCCCTTGCGCGGAGATCTTGTTGTTGCGGAGACAGAGCAGCGAAACCTCTCATTTTTCAATATTTCCGCAAGCATTGTCCCCTTTCCGCAGCCTGATGGTGCGGAGAAAACTATAAGCCTTCCCTTATTCATCTTCATCTGAGCCTCCCGGTCCGTTTATTCTTGCAGCAAGAGTTTCCGTGATAAGCGAAGACAGTATGACATGACCACTATCCATTATCATGACCGCTCTTGTTTTTCTTCCATATGTCGCATCAATAGCGCGGCCATCATCTCGCGCCTCCTGAACAAGTCGTTTTATCGGTGCAGATTCCGGACTGACGATCGTAATGATCCTTTCGGCGGAAACCATATTTCCGTAACCGATGTTAACAAGCTTCATATTTCACCTACTCGATATTCTGTATCTGCTCACGTATTTTTTCTATTTCTGCCTTCATATCAACAACTATCTTGGTAATATTCAGATCCTGTGCCTTAGAGCCGATAGTGTTGACCTCTCGGTTCATCTCCTGCACGATAAAATCGAGCTTTCTGCCGATAGCTTCTTCTTTGACAAGCATTTCTCTGAGCTGAGAGATATGGCTTCTCAGTCGTACAGTTTCTTCATCAACAGCTATCTTTTCGGAGAATATTGCAGCCTCGGTAAGGATCCTCTGGTCATCGATATCCTTGCTTTCAAGAACCTCGCTAAGCTTTTTGTAAAGGCGGCTGCGGTAATTTTCGACTGTCAGCGGAGAAAGCTCCTCAACCTTTCCGACCATTTCAAGAACAAGCTCTGCCTTTGAATTCACGTCCGCATAGAGCTTCTCGCCCTCCTTGGTACGCATTTCAACAAATCTGCTTATTGCCTCGGATGCTACCTCAGCAACATCAGCCCAGACCTCCTCCTCATTATCAGGAGCTTTCTGGACATTAAAGATATCAGGCAGTTTTATAAGCTTCGACAGCTTAATATCATCCTCAAGCCAAGTACTTCCATCGTTACCCAATTCTTCATTTAGCGTACGAAGGGCATTGACGTATCCTTCCGCCACGTCCTTGTTGACAGCAATGACCGTATCCCTGCCCTCAATGTTGTTTATAGTGACAGAAACCTCAGCCTTGCCCCTTGAAATAGCACTTTTGAGGAGTGCCTTGAGTTTTTCGTCGATGTAGCTGTAAGCACGCGGAACTCTTGATGAATATTCATAATATCTATGATTCACAGAACGTATCTCCACAAGGATATCTCGTCCGTTGATAATTTTCTGTGCTCTTCCGTAACCGGTCATACTTCGCAGCACCATATCGCCTTCTCTCTGATATAATTTTATCGCATAACTATGCTATTATAATATTATACCACACAATTTAAAAAAAAGCAACCTGCACAGAGTGATATTTGAGATTTTTTTATCATTGACGTAAGTGTTGCCACAATAAAAAAGCGGTGCACATAGCACCGCTTTTATTATAATTGTTACTGATAGGACTCAGGGAGTTCTGTAATAAGCTGAAGCTTGTATTTCTGGATAGAACCAGCGTCCTGAGCCGTGATGCCGGAGCCATTCTCATAAACGTCACCGTTGAGCTGACCCTGTGCTGTGATGTGATTTTCATCAGTGCCATTGATACCGAACTTGTCGGGGCTTGCAAGCGACTGAAGAATGAGAACTGCATCAGACATATCAACTATTCCGTCACAGTTAGCGTCACCCCAGAGGATATCGTCTCCGAAATAAGGATCAACATCAGGATAAAGCAGAGCCATAACGCCGTAGGAAACAATAGCGTCACCTGCGTGCCAGAATCTGTGCATATAGTACTCATAGTCGTTGATGTCAACAGTACCGTCGCCGTTATTGTCGGTACCCTGACCCTGATAGTATTTATAAGCTTCCTGCCACTCATCAACGCTCTCATAGCTCTTACGGATAGACGAGAATGTAGCGCCGGGCTCAAGAACAGAACCGTCGGGCATTGTTCCTGAATAGTAGCTGGGGATATAAACTTCCTGGTCGAATACACGTGAAAGGCTTCCGTTGTGATCCTTGAATGCGATACCAACTTCATCGCGTCCCTGATCCCACTGGAGGCTCAGGAGCTTGTTAGCAAGGCGGAGGCCCTTAGCTTCTGTAGAAGTATTAGCATCTGTAGCAGCTGCAGAAGCATCAACGCCCTTAGCAGCAGCGTAGTAGATAAGAGTATCACAGAGTGAAGAAATACAACCAACGTCGCCCTGACCATAACCTGTGATAGTGCAAGTAAGCTTCTGGTTACCGTTGGGATTATATGTGCCGGTCCATGTATCAGGTACACAGTTCGGGTCTGTAGAGTCGTGGTCATCGCCCCAGTTAAGGCTTGAAGGAATACAATATGTGTACTCTGTGCCATCGGGAGCAACCCAATCAAAGTGAGTATTTGCCTCGAACCATTCGATCCATCTGCTGAGGATAGCATCGAGAGCGTCCTCAAGTGAGAGTCCGCCGGGCTTTATGCCACTCTCATCGCCGTTTGTCTTAACATAGTAGTAAAGCTCTGCAAGACGCTGGATAGACCATACCTGGTTACCGATCCAGTGGTTGGAACCGGGGTCAGAGTAAACAGGGTGAGCAACGTAAACCATGTCATAGAATGTAGGAAGATTTGAAGGATATTCCTCATAACGTCCGTTGTAGGAGTTTGTACAACCACCTGCGATAGGTCCATCAACAGACTGGAGCCAGAGGTACATCTCGATCTGTCTCTTAAGTGACTCTGTGTAGTCATCATCAGCGTTAGCAGCCTGCATGCCGGCATTGATATCCGAATCATAAAGCAGAGCGTAAGCTGCGAGCGGGTTCTGATAGAACTGATGTGAGTGTGAGCAGCCGATCTGCCAAGCCCATGAGTAGTTACCATAGGAAGCTGTAAGAGCACCGCCCCATGCAGTATACCATGACATCAGATAATGCTTGGAATCCATGCCTGCGGAAGAATCTGTGATCTTAGTTGTCTTAGAAATAGCCTTGTAGTACTTATCGAACATATCGTTACGGCACTGGTCACCCATCTTACCTGCAAGGGCAGAAAGGTCGCCTGTGTTAACGTCCCACTGATTAGCGAAGTAAATAGCCTGGATAGCACGATCCTCAGCGTCAGGAGCGTTAGTGAACGAATACTGTGAAGGAACAGCATTGAGGCCGTTGAATATAGCCTTGATACCGTTTCCGTTATCAGTATTTGAGCTTGTCATACCATACTTGAGTTCTTCAAGACAAGGTGCGGGAACTGTTTCAAAACAGGATTCCTGAGTACCTCTCTGGAAAGTATTGATGAATACAAACTTTCCGTTGCCGCCGCCGAAGCCATACCAGTCTTCAACGTCAGCAAGCCAGTTCATGAGGTAGTAACCGTCATCGCTGCTGTATACAGCCTTGTAGCTGTCGTAAAGAGGATTGATAGCGTCGCCGCCCGTCTGATTAGCATAAGACTTTGTAGGATATGCCTCAGGTGTATCGCCTTCTTCAGCGGTATCAGCCTTGAGTCTGTCCTGCTTCCAGAGAGTATCATACTGGATAGTGCCATAGCCGTAAGCATTCTTAGACCAGCCGGGGATCATAGCCTCGAGGGTATTCCAGCCCTTCTGGAGATCGCCTGTAGAACCGCTGATCCTGCCCTGCTGAACGAGAACATCATGCATAGCTGTCATCCAAACAATGTAAGACATAGCCTCAGATGTTGTCTCATGACCATAGTCAGGAGCCTCAACACAAAGCTTTTCAATCGAGTGATAAGGGATTCCGAAACCGGAACCGTTGTTGTTTTTGCTGAGATAACCGTTTGCCTGGCCGTTAGTGATAACGTCGTCATAAAGTGACGAGAACATAGCGGCATAGGAATCATTAGCATCGTTCGCAGAAGCATATGTGTTGCCGGAAGGCGAAGTTGCTGCTGAAGCCATTGCGGGCAGTACAGCAGTAGCTGTCATAGCTGCTGAGAGAATGCCGGCTGCGAGAGCCTTGTTCTTTTTGCTTATCATAAGCTTTACCCCTCTCATAATAATATAGGTTTTGGTTTATAAGATATGAATCGCCTCCGCAGAAGCTGCCGGAAGCATATACGAAAATACTTCGTACAACTGTGAGCCTTTCACGCAGACTGCACAGAATTCTCAAACTATTTTCAAAATAATTATATTCCTTATTTTATCCGATGTCAACAGTTTCGGGAGCATTCGCGATTGGCAAAAATAATTTTTGGTGCAATGCACACAATACCTTTGCCTTTTTTGTACATTTTGTCCACCGCCAAAAACAGGCACCCTTCTCGTTATTTAACCACTTGTTAACAAAGTAATTGTTTTTATCTTGATTCAAAAGATTCATCGCCTTTACAATAATTCTTCACAAAACACTCACGCTTTTTCCGTAATATTTATACGTAAACGTATTACGAGCTTTTTGAAGCTCCGCCAAATTAACATTCTATTCACATCAAGTTCATCTTGCATTAATAAAATTTTGAGATAATAATAAGGTATTTATTATCGAACTATACTATTATTACTATATACAGAAAGGAGCAGCTCATGATCACAGTAGAAAATCTGACTAAGTATTACGGTGATAACCGTGCCGTAAACAATATCAGTTTCACGATAAATGACAATGAGATCCTCGGATTTCTCGGTCCCAACGGTGCCGGAAAATCCACTACCATGAATATGATAGCCGGGTATCTTCCGATGTCGGACGGTACTGTCACTATATTCGGCAGCGATATCGCTAAGGACCCGATAAGCGCCAAAAAGAATATCGGCTACCTCCCCGAGATACCTCCGGTTTACCCGGATATGAAGGTGAAGGAATATCTCAGCTTCTGCGCCGGTCTGAAAAGGATACCGTCAGGCGAGCGCCGGGACGAGATCGACCGCGTTTCAAAGCTTCTCAAGATCAAGGACGTTGAGGGTAAGCTGATACGCAATCTGTCAAAAGGATACAAACAGCGCGTCGGCTTCGCACAGGCACTTCTCGGCAACCCGAAGTTCCTCATTCTCGACGAGCCCACTGTCGGCCTCGACCCCAATCAGGTCATCGAGGTCAGAAACATCATCAAGGATCTTAAGAAAGAACACTCTGTAATATTCAGCTCGCATATCCTCTCTGAGGTAAGCGCTGTGTGCGACAGAGTAATCATAATAAACAAAGGCGATATAAGAGCTATTGACACTATCGAAAATCTCGAGAGCTCCTTCAGCACATCACTGGTGCTGCATATCAAGGTCAAAGGCTCAAAGACCAAAAGTGCTTCGATAATCGAGCTCACAAAGGGAGTCAAAGAGATCACCGCTATTGATGATGAAGGAAGCAATATCTACGCCTTTACCGTTCAGCTTGACGGCGATGCGGATACCATCCGCAGCGAACTCATGGCTGAGCTGATGAAGGCGGGAATAACTATCCTTGAAATTTATGCAGATAAGCCTAATCTTGAAAGCGTATTCATAGAGCTCATCAATCGCCCTGCCCGGAAAACCAGCATAAAGGACATGCTTGAGGAAATGAAGAAAGAAGACTCAGCAGATGAAGCTCCTGCTTCCGAAGAGGAAGAAAAAGATAACGGCGAAAAGGAGGATATCTGACAATGTTTCCTATTTATAAAAAGGAGCTGCAATCGTTCTTCTACACACCCTTTGCGTATACGATAGCCGCCCTGTTCATGCTTTTGTTTTCGTACATTTTCGGAAACGCCATCGCGGGACTTGAAAGCTCAAACACACTGATGTTCTCGTTCACCGAGGTCTTCTATGACGTTCTGTTTTACTTCATATTCCTGCTCCCTATCCTCACGATGAGGACATTCGCCGACGAGCGTAAATTCGGCACGGAGGTCCTCCTTATGACCTCGCCTGTGAGCGTACTTAAAATCGTCATTGCAAAGTTTCTTGCAAACATCACTGTCTACATATTCATGCTCGCCGGAACAGCTCTGTTCCCTATCGTTACGGCAATAAACGGCGAGGTAGTGGTCAGCCAGCTGATCTGCGCATATATCGGTATCTTCTGCTGGGGCACGATGTATATAGCTCTTGGAATGCTCGTATCATCGTTCACCGAGAACTCTATCATCGCCGCTATCATTGGAGAACTGCTGATGTTTGTGGTCATCTTCCTTGACGACTTTTCAAACACCGCATTCATTTCACAGTTCCCGAAACTCCAGTCGGTGATCTATGCATTTGCCGCCCAGCCGAGATTCGCATATTTCTCACAGGGATTCATCCGTCTCTCCGATCTGGTATTCTTCCTATCGGCTACTATCGTACTGCTCGCTTGGACATACATCTCCATCGAGAAAAAACGCTGGAACAGGGGGTAAGCTGAATGAAAAAGAAAAGATTCAATCTCTCCGGAGTTGCAGCTATTATCATAGCGCTCCTTGTTCTCATAGTTTTCGTTCCGATAAACCTCATTGTGAGCTATTATGACAAGGTATATGACATGACTCCGTCAGGAAAATATACGCTCAATGAAAAAACTGTGCAATTACTTGATGAGACCTCGGATAAGCATATCGACGTTTATTATCTCTCGCTCCTGAAGTATTTTCAGGACGCTCCCGAATACCTCTCGCTCTATCATACTCTTACTCAGCTCGATGAGCGCGATAATATCACGCTCACCTGCTTTGAACCGGATCAGGATCCTTCGCTTGCAAAGATGCTCGACCCCGACGATATCCTCGGAGTTTCCGCAGGCGATATCTTCGTTAGCTGTGACGGTGTCACAAAAAAGATAGACCACAACAAGATATTCCAGAGCTCAGACGGCGTTGTTGAATATGCCGGCGAGGAACTCGTTGCAGCAGCTATCGAGACCTGTACGAGCGGCTCGCTCCCGACAATATATTTCCTCACAGGTCACGGCGAGAAGTCCATAAACGACAGCTTCTCTATCTACGCTAACCAGCTCAGGACCAACAACTATGACATTCAGGAGCTTGATCTTGAATCTGCCGGAGCAATACCGGAAAATGCCCGTATAATCTACCTCGCAGGTCCTCAGGAGGATATTACCGATAACGAGCTTTCTCTTCTTAAAGATTACATCAGCGGCGGCGGAGCGCTCTCAATGCTCATCGCCCCATGCGATACCGAAGGCCGCTTCACTAACATTGAATCCATTCTCACCGATTTCGGTATTATCATGGACTACAATACAGTCGTTGAAACGAGTGCCTCAAATCAGTACAGAGACAGAGATGACTTGCAGAGTGAGTCATACTTCCGTATACAGTATCCCGCAGCAACAAGTGATTATTCCGAGGATCTGACAACCGACCTCAATTACCTCATCGACGCCGGTGAGTACAGCCCCGGTATCACCAATACCAGAAGCTTCACAACAATCCCCGAGACCTCGTTTGCAAACGTTGATTTCGTCGAGGTAGGTCCTCTTGTAAGAAACTGTGAGGACTCTGACGGAACATATACCACCAAAAGCACATCTATGGGCGGCGACGATATAACCAAAAAGGAAGCCGACGAAGAGCTCAGCGGCGTACTTCTTGATTTCGGATATTATTCATACAATAAATCCAACGGAGCAAAGCTTATCGTAATGGGCTCGACAGACATCATCGACAAGGATGCTATCGCGCCTTCGGTAAACGGAACGCAGATGCTCCTTACCTTCACCAATACATGGCTTTACGACAGCGATATCTCAATGGGTATAGGCAGCAAGCTCAATTCCTATGACTCGATGCACTTCGACAGCGCTTCCTCTGCTCAGACTGCAATGGCTGCAATAATCCTTATACCCCTCGGTCTTATCGTTATCGGTATCTTAGTATGGCTCAAGAGGAGACACGCATAATGAAAAAACCAATCATCGCATTCACTGCTCTTTTAGTTGCAGCAGGAGCGTCGGTGGGAACCTTTCTCGCAGTGAAAAACAAAAAAGATAACGAGGATATGGTATCCTCTCAGCTCGAAGCCGATAATGTACTTTTCAGCTTTGATCCGGACTCAGTTACAAAAATAGACTTCAATTGCGACGATGGTCTGTACACCGCAGAATACGACTCGGAAAGCGAAACATGGTCGCTTACGAACAGAGATGATTTTGCTCTGGATCAGGTATATATGCAGTATATCTGCACCTATACCTCAACTCTTACTGCAGAAACCAGCTACGGTGAGGCAGACAGCGAGAAAAAAGCTATGTACGGTCTTGACGACCCTGAAATGATCACCGTTTATGAACCGGACGGAGAGCATAGTGTTTATATCGGAGATATGAGCCCTACAGGCGATTATTATTACGTTATGACCGCAGACAAAAATAATATCTACGCGATCGATTCCTTGTACGGAAGCGTTCTTAAGACAAGCAGACTCATGCTGAAAAATAAAGAATTTCTTCCCTATAACGCTTACAACATCCAGGAGATAAAAACGATCAAAAACGGCGAAGTCACCTGCGATCTTACTTATGATTCCGCTTCTCAGACATGGTCTCTTCCCGAAGAATACTCTCAGCTCGTTTTCGACCAGACTGCCGTTTCTGCTATAGTTAACAATATCGTCCGTATCGAAGCCGAGGAAATGCTCGACGAGAATCTTGAGGATCTTTCAAAATACGGTTTTGACGATCCGGAAGCAGAGGTCATAGTAAAGGGTATCGACGGCACGGAAAGACGTCTCCTTATAAGCCTGTTCGATGATAATCCCACATACTCCTACGTTTTAAAGGAAAATGACAATCAGGTGGAGCTGTACTATACTACGGATATGAGCTTTATAGACAAAACAGCATACGACTATATCCTTCAGAATGTCACATCGGCTGATATATACAGCATTACGGGATTCGAGCTCAGCTTCGGCGATGTTTCCGATACCTGCACGATCAGCATAAAAGAAAACACCTGCGAGTTCAACGGAAGTTCCGCAGACTTTGAAAACAGCTCTGTCTATACGGCATTCCAGAATTATTATAATTCCTTTACGATACTGAATCTGACCGCCGTGGACGCAGAAGTTCAGCCGGAGCTTACCGATCCCGCACTCACAGCAATATACCACTTCGACGATTCAGACGATATTACGGTTGATCTCGTTGATAACGGCAGCGGGGGATATTATGTGTTCCGCAACGGAAGCTACACAGGCGCTGTCGCCGGAAACGAACTGGACGGCAGCAGGAACTCGCTTACGGAATTCCGCAACGCCTTCCTCGATCTTAACGGCAGTGAACAATAATCATCTGTGACCGCTGTGCTCACGTGAAGATCATGCTTATTACATGGGGAAACCTTTCTGAGAAAGGTTTCCCCATGTTTTTTACGCGCCGCCGGACGAGCTCTATTTTATTGCTGCATAACTTTTTCCATGAATTCCTCGGTAGAATAAAGACCGCTGCGGTTATAGCGAAAAAGGTCGTATAGGCTATCCGGACTGCGCGTAATGTAATTCGGTGCTTCGCGGCACAAAAGTGTTATCAGGAAACCATTTCTGCGCAGGACAGGCACGCTTTCGCCGCTCTTGCACCCAAACGGATATGCAAATACTATTGGTAATATCCCGGTATGCTCCTTGATTTCCGCCTGAACGAGACCGATATCATTTTGAAGCTGCTGCGCATACTCTTCCTCCGTCTCAGATGAAAGCTTTGAACACCCCTTCCTCCCACTGTACAGTGAATGCATATCATATGTATGGCAGCCTATCTCCACCCTCCCTGAATCTATCAGCTCAGAGATATCCTCCCATGTAAGATAAGAGTATCTCTCCGCATGCGGATCTGCAGCAGCATAATCATCTGTATATTTCCCCACAACAGAAACTATCGCCTGCATATCATATTTTTCAAGCAGCGGAAGAACTGCCGAAAGATTATTGTAAAATCCGTCGTCAAGCGTAATGAGTACAGGCTTATCCGGAAGTTCTCCGCTGCCGCAGGCATACTCTGCAAGCTGCTGGGCTGTTACCGAGCTGTAGCCGTTCGCTTTGAGCCATTTAAGATCATTCTCGAATTGCTGAGGAGTTACAATGTATTCCTGTACAGGCCCGTCATAAACGCTGTGATACATTATTACGGGAAGAAAAACCGCATCATCTTTGCTTTCTCCCGCAGATGAAAACAGCAGTGCCTTGCCTATAAAGAAAAATCCCGAACAAAGTGCAAAGATAAGTGCATCGAGCATTAGAAGCCACATAAAACGCCTGAAATTACAGCAAAGATACATATCATCACCCCATAAACTTTATGAGGATTTTTATCAGATAATGCAGATATGTGTATTTTTCTGATCCGTTGAAATATTCTCAGCCTGACGTGAATATAATCAATAGAAAGGTTATATACTTGCCTATATTGCAAAATGTACATTGTACATTTTGCAGGCTGCAAAGCAGCCACAAAGCCGCTTTGCGGCTTTGAAGAGGCAGTATAAACGGAGCGCTTACGGCGCAATGCGCCGTCCGCCGTCACAGACGGCGGATCGCAAAATATCTTAATGGATATTTTGCAATAGCGCGGAGCATAATAATGAGGTGAGGATATGACGCGTTACAAACGCAGAAAAATTTCAGGTATGATAAAATGCTGCGCGGCAGTTATACTTCCGGTCGCTGCAGCTATGAGCGTGAGCGGAGCTTCACAGCTTAAAAGAGTTCTGTCGGAAACCCGTATCATGAACACAGGAAGGTCTCCCGAAAAATCTGTCTCTGTGGAAAAAGACGATTTTGACGAGATATTCGGCACAAGCTCAGATGATGCAGATGAAGCATACATCAGCGCAGCTGACTTCCTCTCTCAGGGATATGGCATATCCGCCGAAACCGCAGATACATCAGACCTTCTAAAGCTTCCAAGCCCGCTTGAGATGACCTCCGCCGACCCGGGAGCCAAGCCATACCCTACCGAGTGGAGCGAAGGTGGAAGTATTATACGCACAACATACGGCGAATACAGCGGCGTATCATTTTTCGATCTTCCCGGCGGCGGACAGGTCAACAATAAAACAACTATCCCGAATGAGAACCTTATAAACGAAAGCAGCTATCTTCCGAATTTTACAGTAGAAGATACCGACGCCCCCCTTGTGCTCATATATCACACACATACGACCGAAAGCTTTGAGCCGTATGTCCGTGAAAGCTACGATGCTTCATTCAACTATCGGACAACTGATGACACCAAAAATATGGTCATGGTGGGAAACGCAATTCAGGCAGAGCTCGAAACACAAGGAATAGGCGTTATCCACGTTTCTGAGATACACGATTATCCCTCATACAACGGCTCATATGATCGTAGCCGCGCCTCCATAGTACCGATTTTAGAGGAGTATCCAAGCATCAAGGTCGTGCTCGATATACACCGCGATGCGATATCAGGAGAGGGCTTCGCCTATCAGCCTTATATCAACATAGACGGAAAAGAAGCTGCCCAGATAATGATAATCTCAGGCTGTGATGACGGAACGCTCAATATGCCCAATTACATGATGAACTTTCATTTTGCCTGCTATCTTCAGCAGAAGCTCGAAAGCGATCATCCCGGATTTACAAGACCTATACTTTTCGATTACAGGCATTATAATCAGGATCTGACCACCGGAAGTCTTCTCATAGAAGTAGGCTCCCACGGAAATACTCTTGAGCAAGCACAATATTCAGGACAGATTCTCGGAAAGTCGCTTGGCGAGCTGCTGAATTCTATGAAGAAAGGATAAATATGAGAACAAAAAAGAAAAAAACCGCCGTCAGAGCAATTTTTCTTTACTTGCTCCTGACAGTCGGTTCGTGGATGTTCATAAATTCATACGCCAATTCATACAACAGGCTTACAGATGAGAAAATAGCTCCTGCAAGCCTGATAGTTAACGGTGACACAGCTGAGGTGGAAGTACTTGAATACACGGCACAATTCAGCATATCGGGACTTTCGCCGGACAGCAGACTATACTGTGCGGCATACCTGTTAGCTCCCGACGAGCTCAGATCAGCGGCATATTTGATTTCCGTTTTACTATAGGCTCAGATTGTCTGCCGTAGTAAAAAGTATTAAGCTCTCCTGTATAAATAAGAGTCGCTCCGGGAAATGTCCGAAAATCGTCCGGCTTATACAGACAGAAGGGCTTTTCAAGTGGTATACCAATTTTATCCATAGTATATGCTACGAACTGTGAACAGACGAAGCTTTTTTTACGATTCCATTCTATATTCAGGTGGACGGCAAGAAGTCCGAGAAGATTGTATGAATATACCTTGCGGTTATCGCAGAAGTGCTTGATGATACGATTATATTCGGCTTTTTGCGCCTCAGTGACGGGTATTCTGTATATTTCACACGGAATACAGCCATATTGACCGAGAGTTCCCTCTCCAACTATCTCCTTGTTGAAAGTAGCAGGAAGCGGAAAAGGACGATATGTACGGCAAAAGCTGTACATTTCCGATAAATTCACATCGCCTGAAAGAGAAACATGATTATAGGGCTTTTTAGTGATAAACCGAAAAAATCTCGCAGGCTTCGTACCGGTCTGAGCCACTACAAGATATATATAGCGTTCCAAAATTCTTCCTCCCTAAAGGCAAATCGCACAAAGAAATTATTGTTTTGTACACTATCCGCAATCGTTCAAAACTTTTATAAAAAAGCGGCTTGATATACGCCGGTGCAGCTATGCAGCCCGACCAAAATTCTGACCAAACAGTTTACAAACAAAATATATGCGGTCTGACTGAAGATTTTCTGAAATAATTATACCACAACTACTTGCAAATTTCAAGAGTTTTTGTTATAATATAGTAGTAATATTTATGCGCCTGTAGCTCAGGGGATAGAGCATCGGCCTCCGACGCCGTGTGCGCTGGTTCGATTCCAGTCAGGCGTACCAGCGGGGAGCCCCCGCGGGCGGACACGTTGACGCTCGCGCAGGCTCGCTCACTTTGTACGAAAACGTTACTCTGCTATCGCTTACGGCACTGTCATCTATTATGTACAGCTAACACA
>R05__coassemble_205_pt1 | contig 34108 bp, 42 predicted proteins | sample R05__metabat2_low_PE_032 | metagenome-assembled genome bin R05
TAACTGTCATTATCTCATCGAGACGTTTTTCACCGATGCCGTTGATCTTGCCTATCTCTTCACGGAGACTCTCAAACTCAATAGCACCATGCTCGACACTATCAACGCCTTGTTGATAGATATTCGTAAGAGTCCTCTGCATCTGATCACGGTTCATAGCCTTGATTTCCTTATACAGCGACCTTGTAAGCTCAACAGTATTCTGTTCTTTTTCCATTATATCTTTCCTCTCTGATATTACTGCGAGCTATATTATACCATATCAGGTATTATAAGTCAATCGACATTCCCTGAGATTCTTCTATGTCAGGTTCTTCGGCCTCAGCCTGCTGAACTACATGAAAGCTGTCAACGCCGGGGATTATTGAAAGAGAACTGCCGTTGCTCCATCTCGTCATGACCTGTCCGGCGTCATCCACTCCTATAACTTCTCCGATAGTACCGGGAGGGATAGGTCTTGGATCATCAGACATATAGTCACAGCATATCTTTGTTCCTTTGGGATACTGCTGTCTCAGTCGTTCTACCTGTTCTCTTGAAGGGAATCCTTTCATGCAACCACCTCACATTTCCATAGACATCTCATCTTCCTCAGATTCTTCAATATCTTCGGATTCTTCTTCATCCTCATCGAGTTCTTCTTCCTCATCTTCGTCAGGCTCGTTTTCGGACTGCTGCTTTTCACCCAATGCCTGCTGTTCCTCGTAATCACGGTCAAGCTCATCCTGAATAAGACCGAGGACGAACTGCTTCTGTGTCATGTTGTGTCTCTCAAGGTAGTCTTTGATCTGATTAAAGAGGTCCTCCGGGACCTGAAAAGCCATTGTACGCATATTTCCCATATATTTTTCCTCCTTGATAGTTGTCTTAGGATGGAGCTCGTCATCAAGTGCTTTTGATACAAACTCCGCCATTGTTATACCGTTTTCTTCAATGTACTGTTTTACCTGTGCATGAAGGTCAGCGTCGATTTTAACTGTTATGCCTTTTTTCTCAGCTTCTGACATTGTCCTGACTCCTTTCCAAGAGTTTCCTCATAGCTCTCTCCATTAATTCGTCTGCAGTTATTCCTTCTTTCTCCGCAGCTTTCTCGATAGCTTCCGAAAACTGCGGAGGTATAGTTATCTCGTTTTTACTCACATACTCATCTCCATATCCTGTGTGTTTTCGCTCATGTATTCGTCCTCGGGGATAAGAGCCCATGAATCATCATCTGACCAGAAGCTGATATTGATTTCTCCGTTTTCAGTTCTCATGTACTTCTGCTCCAGTGATTCGCCCCAGCCATCACTCAGCTGACCGATGCAGTATTGCCTGAATTTCTCCATCGACTCATCGGATAACTCACCAGTTATCTTAGCAGTTATAACTCCTGTCAGCTCACCGTTTATTACCTCTACTGTACAGTGTGCTGAATGTACCTTTTCGGATATCTCATCTTCTGGATCTTCAGGAGTATACCAGAGCATAAGTCCACGCTCGTGTTCTGCAGGAAGATCGTTTTCACGGATGAAGGTATTAATATCATCGACATACCCAACTATATCCGCATTATCGAGAATACAGTTATCCTTCGGATAGTCCTTGATATGCTGATATATTTCTATCGGGCAGCAAAGGCGTATCTCATTCAAGTGAGAATCGAGAAACTGTTCATAAATGTTTTTGGCCTGGGGTATATACTGAGCATATCGTGTATGGCTGCTACCATCAGATTCTATAACTATACCATCACCAAAATCAATATCATAGAGGAGAATGCAGTGATACATATTCTCCTCATTGTCATAGTACATGAAATCCTTGTTTCTTTCTAAAAACGACACACTCATAAAAGGAAACCTCGAGATATGCTCAAAGTTTTTATGAGTTAAGGCGATTGCCTTTTCAATCACACATTTTTTTACATTAAAACAGGCAGGTTTCTCCACAAGATTTGTGTTCAACACCAGCTTATCAGAAAACTCCATAAAGTGATCAGCAAACAGCTTTTTGATGCCATTTATACATCTGGCATCACTATATAAGATAGTTTTAATGATAACATCATGATCTGCAATGTTATCGAGGATCTCGCACAGGTTATTTAGTTCGAATAGATTATCATTTTTACACAACCTATCTATAATGAGATCATCAAGTGGGTTATTAGTATAAAGGCCAACAAGATACTGGTCATTTGCATTACTTCTGAGCTTAAGTTTTTCAGCTGGCAGATTAATTCCCGATTTTTTTATATCTTCTGCCAAGTCATGTCTTCTTTTGGGAATAATCGTTGACAGTTCCTTTCCCTTATATCGTATATTAACATTTATCATAGAGTTTCTCACCTCACATTCTCATGCCGATGTCTTCGGACGGTGATTCGGGAACCGCCTTGACTTCTTCCTCAGTCATAAGTTCCCATGTACCACAGGTATCATAGAAGCTGACATAGATATCTCCTTCAGAAGTGCAGATCTCATGCTGCTCGAAACCTTCGCCCCAGCCGTCTGAAGCCTGTCCGGAAAGCTCATGAAGCAGTTCGTCATACTCATAACTGTCAAGCTCGCCGCATACCTGGCAGGTGAAAACTCCCATAAGTCTGTCGCCGACCTTCTCAACAGACGGAAATATGGAGTATACCTTATCGGCAAAACGCTTTCTATCGTCGAGATATGCCATTATACCTCTGTTTTCCTCATCTTCGCACTGATAAGCCTCGATAGCATCGCTGATCTCACTTTGGTACTCAAGCGCCTCGAGATCTGAAAGTTCCTCTGTATCGTCGAAGTATTCTTCTTCCTCATCTTCATCAAATGAAGGCTGAATCTCACGCTGAACTTTAAGTGGACAGTAGAATTTCAGCTCTGTAAGTTCCTTTGCCTCAACATGAATATCCGGCTGAAAGTCAACTCCGATGTCGGTGTTTTTCGCTATTGAGATGTCATCTCTCATTGTGAGCTGCTGTATGATAGCATTTTTGACAAGGCTCTCGACCTCGTCTATGTCTATCATATCAGCCGATGTGAAGTCCGTCTTATCTGTATGAGCAAGTTCAGCAATCTTATCTACCGTATCCTTGATTATGTCATGCAGCTTAAGTTCAGCCTCTGAGGCCTTATAACGCTCATAGATAAGAGCTGCATCGGGAACGAACATAGAAAGACGGGGATAGTCAAATCCTTCAGCTTCAATGAGCAGACCGTCATCGCCGTGTTCGTCAAGCAGCATAATACAGTGATAGTCTTTCCCATCTTCGTACATAAGGTCCTTGGCGGCGGTTATAGCTTCATGTTCCTGATACGGGTTTGCTTTCAGTCTTTCAAAGTCTGAGTGAGGCAGGAAGACCCATTTCTCAACCTCACAGCGTTTGGTGTTGTGGTCGGAAGCCTTATGCATCAGCTTACCGCTCATAGCGTATTTGTTCATATTTTCTTCCTCCTGAAAAAATTATTCCATAGACAGCAGGCGTGATCTGCTTTGTCTATGTATCTGCCACAGGAGGCTCACAAATCGTCCACAGCGGCTTTATCTTTCCTAGGCGGCATAGTTTCCCGACCTGCCACTGCTGCCGTCGAAAACGGCTCACAAATCGCTGATAGGCATTCTATCATTTGTTTTGGGAAAAATAAAAAAGGACTCGATTCAGCGTTTTCACATTTCGTGAAAACCACTAAAACCGAGTCCGAAACTTTGTGTACTATTTTTCTCTGAAAAACTGAGATTTGCCTGTGCTTAGACCTATGAGTGGTATAAAAACTGCCTTTGTGGCAGTTCAAATCCTCCAAAACTGCCTAAATATTGCAATGTCATCCCTCAGTATTTCAATTTTTCACTTAACACTAGGGTAGCAAAAAAGCCCGAATATTCGGGCTTTTCAGTGCGTGTCATTCTTTTAGTCACGCCAATATGGTTGCGGCGGCTGGATTTGAACCAACGACCTTCGGGTTATGAGCCCGACGAGCTACCTAGCTGCTCCACACCGCGATACAGTAGCAGAATCATCTGCGACTATATTATTATATCACCTTGAGTAATAAATGTCAACAGCTAAGATATATTTTTTTGTTTTAACAATAGTTGCGGCGTATTTCATGTAAGCGGGCTAAGGCAGCCCGCGCACGAGCGGTTTTTTTCAGACAAATAAGAATTTAACAGTAACAGACCAAGGTAAGTGTTGTTTCATTTATGAAAATAATCTTTCATGCAAAAAATCACTTAAATGTCCGTTAGACACTTCATCAATAATACAGATCATTAACAGTGTACTGAAAAGAACACAAAATATTCCACCAAATAAAGCTGTGTAGCGAACTCTTTTTGTCGTGTTCAGATTTTCGGGCAATAATGGGCGGCTTTTTAGATCTCTCACAAAAACAATATCTACTTTTTTAGTGTTAACATACCGCTTACCTTTTTCGCTGTGTGTTGTAAGAGTGAAATCCCTCATTATATTCGTTCGTGGATCAATACACGACACCGTAACATTATACGCTTTCTGCCTAAGACGCCCCAGCTTATGACTGCTTTCTGAATAACCTGTTACCTCTGCTGAAACAGTAACGCTTTCTCTTTTTATTCTTCTTACAGCCTTAATTGCCGAAACAGCATTTGCTATCATATAAAAGGAAAAAAAGCCATAAAGAAGCAGCGGAATAATGAGTTCTTCGATAAACCGACCAATATTCATTTCTGCTTCACCCCATATTCTATATTGCGTAAATCCCGATTTTTCTTATTTAGATAATATCATAAAAAAGGACATATGTCAACAAAAACGCCACAGCGTCTCTGCACGAAAACGCTATGGCGTTTATATTATACGGTTTACTGTCCAGTCGCCTCAAGCATGCCCTCAAGCATTTCCCTGTCCTTGAACTGACAGGTATGTCTGTCGTAGAAAACGTCGGTGATGTCCCACAGGACAGGGCACAGACCCCTCTCGTACATCTTTGTGCAGGCGACGATATTATAGTTTCTCACCTGCTCGGCAGTCTTGTTTCTTATCGCTACGGCACCGTATTCTCCCACGATAACGGGAACTCCGTTATCGACGAAGCGCTCCTTGACTTTGTCGAGATACTTCTCCATTTCGGCGTAGTCGCGCGGAGAGCCCCACGCAGTCTTAGCCTGTCCCCAGTCAGCGTCGCTGTCGAGAATGCAGAATGTCGAGGGAGTATAGTAGTGTACCGACACCGCACAGCGTCCAGCTGGGTCATCAGGCATTACAAAGAGTTCATCGCAGGTAAGATCCACATCGGTATTGTATCCGGCAATAAGCAGATGGCGTTCGGCGTTATTGCCGCCCGACTCGCGCACGATATCCACAAATGTCTGATTAATATTATTCAGTATCTCGTAGGAGCGGTGCTTACCCTCTGTATCTCCGTCGGTATAGCGGTTCCAAAGGCTGTCCCAGCCGCCTTCCTCATTGAGAGATTCAAACATCAGGTAATCATTGAACTCCCCGAAGTTATCGCACAGCTGAGTCCATATTTTAGTGTACTTGGTCATGCATTTGTCGTAGTCATCGGGGAACTGCTCCCACCAGCCGCCGTCCCAATGGATATTCATAATGACGTACATTCCGTCGTCGATAGCCCAGCCCACGACCTCCTTGACCCTGTCTATGTAGGATTGGTCGATGTTGTACTCGCTGTCCATCATGTTAGACCATGCAACGGGAACTCTGAGCACACCGAATCCGTCATTTGCATATCCTTGAATTATCTCTTCGGTGATTATAGGGCTGCCCCAGCAGGTCTCGTAATCGTTTACATTTCCGCTCGTTATCCAGCCGCCCCAAGCTTCAAAGGTATTGCCGAGGTTAATACCGATACCCATGTCATGTACGAGTTCCATTGTCGTAATATCACGCATTGCAGAAGCCTCCGCCTCACCTTCACTGTCTTTTTTAGCGGAGCTGCCGCAGCCTGCAGTCACAGAAACAAGCGAAACAGCCGCCGTCAGAAGTGCGGTTATTTTTGTTATTCTCATAAAAATTCCTCCAAAAAATTTTCAGAACTCGTCTTGACGAGTGAATTTTCCCATAAAGATGCAGTCATATTCCGGAAAGACAAGTTTCCGGCAACTGTGTTCCGTCACAGATCACAACAATTACGCATTGATAAAAAGCTCATAGCCTCCGACGGGCCGCACGGAGAGTATGTAGCAGCTGCCTTCGCCGAAGATACGCTCCATTTCGGCTGAATAGTCTGCGGCAAGATAATTCGGAACGAACGCCTGTATCGTGCCTGCAAAGCCGCCTCCGTGGACTCTTACAGCTCCTGAACCGTTCAGGAAACGTTTGCTGAGCATTATTGCCAGCGGTATCTCCTGATTTTCAGGCTTTCTGCATGAATAAACGTTCTGCAAAAGCTGATACGATGAGTCTCCCGACTCTCTGATGAGCTCGAAAAATCCCTCTGTATCGCCGTTTTCAAGAGCCTGCGCCTCCTGCTCTGCACGGCTGTTCTCGGCGAAGAAATGCGCGGCTCGCAGGAGTTCACGGTCACTGCAGACCTTGCGCAGCTCGGGAAGCTTGCTGTAAAATTCCTCCTCGTCCGCCTCGCGCAGTACCTTACATCCCATAGCCGCCGCCACATTTTTCATCTCCGCCGGAACTGCCGAATAATCAGGCGTAAGGTCAGCGTGGCTGCCCTTTGTATCGGTAATGCACAGGCAGTAGCCCGCTCCCTCGAAGTCGAACGATACAGAGCGTATCATGGGGCTCACTGGGTCATTGAAATCAATGAAAACAAAGCCGCCGACCGAGCTGACCATCTGATCCATAAGTCCGCTTGCCTTTCCAAAGTAGACATTTTCGGCGTACTGACCCGTTTTTGCTATTTCGACAGCACCTGCTTCACCGCCGTTGTAATAATTGTCGATGATAGTTCCGATGAGTACCTCGAATGCAGCCGAGGACGAAAGTCCGCTGCCGCTGAGCACGTCCGAGGTGGTATATGCATCGAAACCGCCTATCTTCACACCCTGCTCCGCAAATTTCGCACATACGCCTCTTATCAGGGCAGCGGAAGTTCCGGTTTCCTTTTCGATCATTCCCAGCTCATCAAGTTCAACTATGTCCTCCGGATAGCCCTCGGACTTAACGCGGATAACTCCCTCATCATGGAAGGCGACTATCGCAATGACATCAAGGTTCACGGCTGCTGCAAGTACACAGCCGTGCTGGTGGTCGGTATGATTTCCGCCCACCTCTGTCCGTCCGGGAGAAGAAAAAACGTGTATCTCATTACGCTCAGGATAGAGCTTCGAGAAATTCTCCGCAGCGCTGAGATAGCGCGCTCTCTGTCTGAGCAGCGTCCTTTCGGAGCTTCCGTAGAGCATTCTCAGGCGATCATCTATCGCGCCCGAGCTTACTGCGTTTATAAGTTCAGAAATATTCATGACATTCTCCATTTCAAAAAGTATACATTCATATTATAAACCATATCCGTGAAAAAATCTATAGTTTTTATGACATTTTTTAGTATTTTTGAGACATCTTCATATTCTCCCGCAGTACTCATGATCAATGAAAGATGAAATTTTTTGACGAATATTAATAGATTGCGTTATGACATAAATATTTGGTTATGTTATCGTAAGTACGGTGGTAGGTAAACAAGGTACAAAGACTGCATTAATGGTTATGACCGAGCGTTCCACCGGCATAGAGATCATTCGTAAGATAGAAAGCAAATCACAGGAGTGTATTGTAACTGAACTGAATAAGCTTGAACGCAGGCTTGGTGCAAAAAGCTTCAGGGAGTCATTTAAGACAATTACCTGTGATAATGGCTGTGAGAATCTCAATTTTGAAGAAATGGAGCGTTCGGTATTAACTAATATCCCAAGAACTCAGGTGTACTATGCTCATCCTTACAGTGCATGGGAGCGTGGTGCAAATGAATGTGCAAATAAACTGATTAGACGTTTAGTTCCAAAAGGTTCTGATATTTCTATTTTTTCAAAGAAATCCATTAGTAACATTCAGCATTGGATGAACAATTATCCGAGGAAAAAGCTTAACTGGCTTTTTCCTTTTGAAGTGTCACTTCCTCTAAACCTTTCACCTTATCTTTGGTGACATTTTATATTGCAATTATCAAGCACTGTCTCGGTGCAACTACTGATTGACTTTTGGGGCGGATTTTAGTATAATATTTTATATAGGTTAGACACTCAGTTTACTTGATAAAACTAACGAGATATGGCTGTAGGAAGCGCAATACATTATGAGCCTGCCAAAGAGAGCAGAAAAAGTCGGGACAACAATACCCAGATGTGATAAAATGAATTTGAATGGAATGAGGTGACCGTTTTGAAAGGCTGGATTGAAGGGTTTCAGGCTTCCATTGATTATATTGAGCAACATCTGCTGAACGAACTTGATATTGAGGAGATTGCAAAAAAAGCTGCCTTATCTCCCTTCTACTATCAGCGGATCTTCGGCGCTCTGTGCGGTATGACCGTCGGAGAATATATCCGTGTACGCCGCATGACAATGGCTGCACAGGAACTTACTTGCTCTGATTGCAAGGTAATTGATATTGCTGCGAAGTACGGCTACGATTCGCCCGACAGCTTTGCGAAAGCCTTTCAGCGTTTTCACGGTATCACTCCGACACAGGCAAGGGAGTCGGGGACAAACCTACGGTCATTCGCTCCATTGCATATCAAAATCACATTGGAGGGCGGTAATATGCTGGATTATAAAATCGTGGAAAAGGCTCCGTTTACGGTCGTGGGCATTAAAAAACGGTTCAGTGCCGAGACAAGCTACAAGGAAGTTCCGAAATTTTGGGGAGAGTGGATGTCGGACAGACACGGCTTAAAAGGAATGTTCGGCGTATGCTCGGACATGGACGGGAAAACCTTTGACTACTGGATAGCCGACCTGTATCTGCCGTGGGAGGATATCCCGGCAGGCTGCGAAGCATATCAGATTCCCGGCGGACTGTGGGCGCTGTTTGAGTGTAAAGGGGCTCTTCCTGACAGTATGCAAAAGGTCAATACACAGATATGGTCGGAATGGCTGCCGGCGTTGCAGGGCTATACCTTAGCAGGTAATTATTCGTTGGAGTTCTATCTCCCTCCGGCGAATGATCCTGCCGATACGGTCAGCTATATCTGTATCCCACTGAAAAAGCTGTAAGAGGTGATAAAATGAATCATAATACTGGATTCAGCCTGTTGCAGCCCTTTGGAATGGATATAGAGTACCGCAGGATACCGGATCATGTAATGCATGATCTCGGTCTTGACACATTCTTTCAGGAAATATCAAGTGATGGCAAAGAACGCCGTTTGGTTGCTAATGTGCTTTCACAAATATCAGACAATCCCCAAGTTGCCGTATACCGTCAGCAGATTTTCGGGGATATATTCCGACTGCCTGAACTGAGAAAGACCATGTTAGAGCTTTTCGATAAGATACAGTTCATGCGGGATTTTTCCACCATGCACAAGACCTCCGATGAGGAGCTTGGGCTGTGGCATCTCTTTCACCGTCTCGACGAGCTGGACAGCTACATCAAGACCGTTGAGACGATGCGTGATTGTCTTTCCGACGAGCGAATACAGTCCGAGGGGCTGATCTCTCTGAGGGACTACATCACCTCACTATATGAGGACGCTTGCTTTGCCGAGATGAAAAAGGACATAGCTGCGCTGAAAATGAAAGCATCTGATGTGCAGAGCGTTACCCTCGGCATCAATGTCAACGAGCGCTTTGAAGCGGTCAGTATCGGGCTTGTTTCTGTTAATAGAAAACCTTTCAAGAAGTCGGGTATCGTCAGCAATTTTGCGGATGCTATTGCAAATAAGGACAGGATACAGGACACCGCAGAATGGGACGGTGATATGCACTATCAGCTTATCGACAGAGAGGAAAAGCGTGGTTTCATTGATTATATGAAGAACGAGGCAGGCTTGCTTGCGGTACAATCTTCATTCGCCACCGATGTCAGAGTCAAGTCCACGATCGTCAATGCTATGGCTGACGGTGCAACGGCAAGCTCCACCTTCTATCTGGATACTGTGGTGAACAAAATGCTCAGTTCTCTTGCTAAGAAGCTGAGGGATACGCTTACTAAGTATGCAAATGTAGCGATCGTGAATATCTCCGGACTGGTTCCGGAATTCATATACTACATCAGATGTGCGGAATTTATAGGCGGTCTGATAGAAGAGGGCTGTGTGTTCAGCGAGGCACAGCCTGTTACTGAGGGCAAGACTTCTATGGCGGCAAAGGGCTTCTACAATCTGAAGCTCGCTATGAATATGAAAAATGTCAGCGAGATCGTTCCTAATGACCTTAGCTTCGATCAGGAGCATACTGTCTATATACTCACCGGAGCGAACCGAGGTGGAAAGACCACGATCACGCAGGCTGTCGGGCAGCTTTTTATTCTGGCGCAGGGCGGTCTTTTCGTTCCGGCGGAGAGCTTTCGCTATGTTTCATGCGACTGTATCTTTACCCATTTCCCAGCTGACGAGGACAAAACGATGGATCTGGGGAGACTGGGCGAGGAGTGCGTCCGTTTCAAGGATATCTTCTCTCATTCAACAAGCAGAAGTCTGTTGCTGCTGAACGAAACTTTCTCCACCACATCGTTTGAGGAGGGCTACTACATCGCAAGAGACTCCGTGAAAGCACTTCTTAGCAAGGGCGTGCGGACGATCTACAATACCCATATGCACAAACTGGGTGAGGATACTGGGGAGCTTACCCGTGAAAGCTCCGGTGCAGGAGCAGCTTCGCTGGTCATGCGGACGGAGGAGGGCAAGCGTTCATTCAAGGTGGCTCTGGCAAAACCGGAGGGATCATCATACGCTAAGGATATTGCTGAGAAGTACGGCGTGACCTATGATATGCTCGTCAGCGGAACATGAAAAATGGAGTGATGCCATATGACGAAAGCCTTGAAAATAATCGGTATCATTCTTGCTGTGATTATTGTTATCCTTTTATGCGCGTATCTATTCGTGCTTCAATATCCCAAACTGAAAAAGAATCCGAAAACGGGCAAATGGTACAAGATCACAAGTAATGATATGCTGTGTTCGGACGAGGACTAATAACCAGCGTAAGGGCTTTGCAGAAATGCAGAGCCTTTTGCTATGCCCTCAGACGAACGGAAATACCTCTCAGAGCCGTTCAAGCTGATTATGGGGAAAAATATCCGCTGAAAAAGAAAAAGGCTCAGAGAGAGTTCTCTGAGCTTTCACATATCCAATCAATTAGCTTCATCATAGCATTCGCTCGTGATCCAATGTTCCCCGTCAAAAGATCGTCAAACCAATCTTCCCACGGCGCATCGGTCAGTTCATCGTGCTTTGCATACGCAAGACTTGAAGGCGGCATAGGTTTATTGTTTTTCGCCCATACTCCTTCTAAGACCTTCCATGTGTTCGTCGAAAGCAAATAGGAAAGTCTTTTCTCATCTTTATTATCGAGTGCTGCCAGCAGCTTGATCCTTGTAGCTGACAGCCAATAACGTATGCTGTCATACTCCTTCTTGGGAGTAGAATAGGTGCTGTATATATCCTTTGCCTTTGAGATCAAAGTGTTCAGCTTTCCGGCATTATCAACGATGATTTTAGAGTAAAGATATTTATACACCTCGGCAGCGTTTTTGTCAAGGGCATATTTAAGCGTTTCAAACTTATGAAAATGCTTCTCAACCAAGATACCGTCGATATATTCACTTTCAAAGCGGTCACGGTCACAAAGGATAATAATATCAAGATCAGAATGCTCTGCAGCCTCGCCATATGCTACTGAGCCGGTAAGCAGGACAGCATTTACTGTGCTGTCCTGAATCAGCTTATCCGCTTCCTGCTCCAGTATTCTCAGATGCTTTTTCATATCAGCTTCTCCAATTCCTCAAGCAGTCTGCGCTTCAAATCCGCAAGCTGTTCCTCGTCGGGTCTGTTATCATCGGAATACATCTTTTCCATAGGATACCACCAGACAGGACCTCTGCCGTTATTGCCGTAGTTCTCAATATCACCGCTGACCCTCGGGAACAGATGCCAATGAAGGTGCGCATCACTCATTCCGAGAAGCTCGTAGTTTATCTTCTCCGCACCGAATGCCTTAGACACAGCTTCGGCAACGACCGTCATTTCTTCAAGAAATTTCGTGCGCTCTGTCGGGTCAAGGTGGAACAGCTCGGTCTTGTCTCCGTGGTGCTTGTAGAGGAACAGCGTGTAGCCGTGAAAATGCTGATTATCGCCTATCACCACATACCCTGTTTCAAGCTCCTTGACAAAATAGGGGTTTGTTCCATCCTTTATCATTTTTATTCTGTCGCATATCAGGCACATTTTAAGACCTCCTCAAATCCGATCAATAACGGTGTGATCTTTCGTATATCCATTTTTGTATCTTCCCTATGTTTGGCGATATTTACTTCTATAATTATAGCAGATAGTGTGAGAAAAATCAATCGGCAGATAACAAACAGAATCGGAATAAGATAAAACGGGATATGCCTTTCATCAAAAAAGCATGACCCGTTATTATCAAAAGATATAACTGTTTTCATATACACCGCAATATCGACTATACATACCGTAACTTTTCGTTTAGTGGGAGTGCCGCAACTGGCACCCTTAAGGCGAATATCCAATATTTTATAGGAGGTGCTGTTATGGCAACATCAAGTATCTTCACAAGTTTCAATATCAAGGACAGAAAAGCAGCAGAAGCCTTTGAAGAAGCGCTTGACCAATCTGCAAACGAGCCTAATATATATCCCTGTAGTATTGCTCCAGTCTTGGACGCGCTGAAATGTAATAGGGTTCGAGCCGTTTGTCAAAATGCTTGCCCATACCCTCCATGATGATGTGATCTGCCTCTTCAATGGAAATTCTCTCTTTGTACACCCGCTTGCTGACGAGGGCATCATACACATCTGCGATCGCCATGATCCTTGCTTCAAGCGGGATCTGATCTCCTTTGAGCCCCTCAGGATAGCCGGAGCCATCCCAGCGCTCATGGTGATAGTGCGCGACATTTTCTGCTAAAACACGGAATTCCTCATCATCTGTGCCCTTGAGGATCTCATGAACGATCCTTGCGCCTTCGGCAGCGTGAGTTTTCATGATCGCAAACTCAGCATCGGTAAAACGTCCCGGTTTTCTTAAAACAGCATCGTCAACAGTTATCTTTCCGAGGTCGTGCATTGGTGCCGCCTTGATTATATTGCGGCAGAATTGTTCGCTCAGTGAAAATTCACCGCTGCGTTTCATTTCATCTATCAGGATCCTCACACCCTCACTTGTTCTTCTGATGTGACCGCCTGTAGAGTTGTCGCGGCTCTCGACCATCATTGCCATACTGAGTATCAGATTATCGTGCATTTCAACGATGTGTTCGGTTTTCTGAGCTACCTCTTCCTTCAGCTCGGTGTTGAAGCTGTCAAGAAGAGCGATATACTGCTGATTTTTAGTATCGTCCGTAATATACATCTGATAGCCGCGTTTGTGCCTCCCATCAGAAAGATAGCTGATAGTCACAAGAAAGATCTTATTGTGAGTTTTGTAGTAGACCTTATCGCATGAGCTGTCTTTACTGAAATCCTCCAGCCATTTCATAACGCTTTCTTTCAAGCTTTTGATCGCTATTGGCTTATCAACGGTAAGATCGTTCAGTTCAGGGAAAATTCCTTTTGCAGTTTCGTTGCTGCCAAGATATCTGTATTTGAAATCAAAGGAAATGAATCCTGTTTCACCTTGCTGGACGATCGAATCTATAACGGTATCCGGGATATTATAAAGAACGAGCTTATGGGTAATTATCAGATAGACCACCAGAGCCACATCATAAGCGAAGGGAATAAGCTCTGCGTTCGGAATAAAGACAAATACATGAGATAGCTTTCTGTTGGCAAAAAAGCTGAAAAATGACAGAACCTCAGGCAGTGCAAGCAGGGCTATGAAACGATTCGACACCTGATTTTTCTTAAAGAAGCTGTAAGCGATCGCTCCCATACAAAGCAGGAAGTAGGATATCACCATTGCGTAATAGAATGTATGGAGAATACCGTACTCTTTGATCAGAACAGCCGAACCGTCTTCATGTATGAGAGAAACGCTCTTATAATAAAGCTCATTTCTTCCGATCTGCTGAGTGAATCCCCAGACTATTGTTGTGATAAGATACAGCAGAAACTTGATACAGCCATGGCATTAAAAGTCAATCAATAGTAGATAATAATGCAATAAATTATCCGTTACATAGCCGGGGATCAGAATGTTAACGAACGCTGCAGCAAAATGTTATTGTTTCAGAAATATTCGTGAATTGTTTGAGAATTGTAAAAATGGTCCGTGAAAGCTTTGTTGCCCCTTCTTGCACCTTGCATTTTGTGAGAAGGTATGGTATAATACAAATAAAGAAAAAGATCGGAGTGAGCGAAGGTTGGGGTTCTATGCAAAGCACAGGTGGTTCAGAGTGATTATCGGGATTATTTCGGGCATAATAATTATCGTGCTTATCGCAATTGCTTTCATGCGGATATTTCCGGCATTCGGCGGCAGACCTACAAAGGCTGAGCGAAAAAACTATTCGCAAAGAGCAGGATATTATGACGGACGGAGATTTAATTATCCTGATGAATGGTCTATTGAGGGCATCGGACAGGACGTGAGAGTTTCTTCCAAGGGAACAGCGCCCAAGGACGAGCTTCCGGTGAAGTTCCCTGAAATAGACGAGGATACTGATATCAATGATGTCAGGGTAACATGGTTCGGGCATTCGTCTGTGCTGATACAGATGCATGGAATGAATATCCTTGTTGATCCCGTATTCAGTCAAAGAAGCTCGCCCGTACAGTGGATAGGTCCAAAGCGTTTTACTGTTCCCTCAGTCAGTGCAGCTGATCTGCCGCATATTGATGTTTTACTCATATCACATGATCACCACGATCATCTGGATACTGATACTATAAAAGAGATCGACAGCAAGGTCGATCGCTACATTGTTCCTCTCGGGATCGAAAATCACCTTGAACGCTGGGGCGTTTCGCCGGATAAAATACTGAATAAGGCATGGTGGGAGAGCGAAACTGTAAACGGACTTGAAATAACCTGTGCTCCCGGACGTCACTTTTCGGGCAGAAGCCTCATAGATCAGAATTATACCCAGTGGTGCTCGTGGGTGCTTATGGACGAGTATCATCAGATATTTGAAAACGGAGACGGAGGCTTTGGCGGTCATTTTGAAGAGATCCATGATCGCTTCGGGGATTTTGATCTTGTAATGCTGGACTGCGCACAGTATGATGCAAATTGGCATTATAGTCATATGTATCCCGAGGAATCGGCAATGGCGGCTGAAATACTCGGAGCTAAGGTAGTTATGCCTATTCACTGGGGAGCATTCATACTTTCAAGTCACGGCTGGGACGATCCGCCCGAGCGCTTTACAATAGCAGCAGAGCAAAGAGGATTGAACATTGTTACGCCCTATTTGTGTGAAACTATGGATCCCGATGCTCCTGATAAGTATCAGGAGCGCTGGTGGAGAAATTATGAGTAATAGCTATATCAGTGATACTATTGCTCAGATATATTGGTTACAGATCTTTTAGTCATTTGACTATAAAATAATTATTATATGGGGGCTAATACCATGAAAGAAGTTTATGAATTTTTGAAAAAGTGCGGTACATACTACCTTGCAACTGTGGAAGGCGATCAGCCCAGAGTGCGCCCCTTCGGAACTATTGATATTTTTGAGGATAGGCTGTACATTCAGACCGGTAAGGTGAAAGAGGTCTCGAAGCAGATACAGGCAAATCCCAAGGTAGAGATATGTGCATTCGGCGAGGGCGTCTGGGTAAGGATCGCCGGCGAGCTCGTCCGCGATGACCGCATAGAGGCTAAGAAGCATATGCTCGCAAATTATCCTGACCTTCAGGCGATCTATTCTGCTGAGGACGATAATACAGAGGTCCTTTATTTCAAAAATGCTGTTGCAACGTTTTCGTCATTTACCGACGCTCCGAGAGAAGTGACTTTCTGAAGCGTTGAGTAAAGGCTGGCATGCATCGGTATGCCGGAATTATTTAAGCTCTGATGAACTGAGGTGAGGGTATGAATCAACATACAAGATTTAATCTTCCGATATGTCTGGCTGTGGAGGAAGATGCTTTTTTTCATTCTGATGAGATAATAAAAGGGTACATTCCCGATATTATCGGTCAGAAAACAATTATCGTTTCAGAAGAATTCCTGATAGATGAGTACAAGGAAAAAATAACCGATATCAGCCGGGATTTTGGAAATGCCGAAATTGTTGCAATGAAGAATGCAAGCTTTGATGAGGCTGTTTCTATTGCTAAGAAAGTATGCGTAGAGGATATCAGCGTTATTATCGGTTTCGGAGGCGGAAGGGTACTCGATACCGCAAAATATGCCGCTCATATCAGTAAATCGGTATATATATGCATGCCCACGTCTCTGAGCAACGACTCACTGGCTTCGCCGTTTTCTGTGCTGGAGACGTATGGCAAAGCGCGTAAGACCTTTGCCTGTAAGATACCGACTGCGATCATCGTTGATACAAATATGATAATAAACGCTCCCGAGGGACAGACTTTATCCGGTATCGGCGATACGATCGCAAAGCATACTGCTCTGTATGACTGGAAGCTTTCTGCTGCAAAAACATCATCAAAGGTAGAGGACTTTGCATATGCCCTCAGCAGAATGAGCTTTGATTCCGTATATCACTGCGACGAAAAGAACATGAAAAGCAGGGTATTCATAAGAATACTTTCAAGAGCTCTTGTTATGGGAGGACTTGCAATGGAGATAGCGGGTTCATCAAGACCATGCAGCGGCAGTGAGCACCTTTTCGCTCACGCTATAGAGGAGTATTATCCACAGATAAAAATATCACACGGTTTGGCAGTTGCGCTTGGAAGCATACCTGCCTGCATATTTCAGGGGCAGGAGGTAGGCGGCCTTATAGAGTTCTTCGGCACCTATGGCCTCGATATAAATCCGAGATCCTACGACATAACCGAGGATATGTTTGCGGATATGTGGGATAAGGCACGCACTGTCAGAGCAGGCAGGTACACTATACTTGATGAGATCGGATACGATAAGATCCGGCTCGGCGAAATATACAACAGAATGGCGGAGGGAAAATGAAAACAGGTCTGATATTTGATATGGACGGCACACTTTGGGATTCATCTGAAAATGTAGCCGCTTCGTGGACTGAAAAGATAAGAGAACTGGGCTACGATCGTCCTGACGTAACACAGCGTGATATCATGGGCGTTATGGGACTTACCATGGATAAGATAGCTGATATGATTTTCGGCGATCTTTCAACGGAAGAGCGAATGAAGCTCCTTCAGTCATGCTGCGATCATGAAAACGAATACCTTATAAAGCATGGAGGTGTACTGTATCCCGATCTTGAAAAAACTCTTATCCGGCTCAAAGAAAACTATTCGCTTTATATCGTCAGCAATTGCCAGAGCGGATATATCGAAGCATTTCTTGATTTTTACGGCTTTGCAAAGTACTTTGACGATATTGAATGCTACGGAAATAACTTAAAATCAAAGGGAGATAATATCGCGCTTATTGCCAAGCGAAACGGGCTTGAGAAGGCTTATTATATCGGCGATATACAAGGCGACTATGACGCAACTATGGAAGCCGGATTTGAATTTATCCATGCAGCTTACGGATTCGGAAATATCAAACAGACCGTTCCGGAACTGTTGAAATTCAGCGATCTTCCCGAGTTGTTGTCGGCTCTGTGAGGATATCAGATATCACTTTCCATATACGAAAAATTTATATCCATAAAAAACTGCCTTCCAAAAAGAAAGGCAGTTTTTTTGAACAGGAATATCCCTGTTTATGAGGAGCACATAGCTTTTTTATTCCAAATACATGATCGTAGTAGCTGACATTCCACCATTCATCGGCAGAAGCCAGCCGTTTTCACAGAGCTCCTGAATGATCTCCTTCGGTTCATTGAAATGCAGCAGTATAGCCATTTTGCCTACATAATCCTCAAGGTGAGCGGGGGTGTGGTCAATGAGTATCTTTCTTATGGTGTCCGTGCGCGGGAGGAGATCGTGACATATTTCATAAGATATCGTAAGTATCATTTCATTCAGCTTGTCGCCCTGATCTTTAGTGAGGCATGGGAAGTTAGGCAATATTCCGCTGTCTGTTTTCAGTGCAAGCCCCAGCTCGATAAGCTCAGAGCAGACCAGCTTTTCATTGTCCGTCTGAGGCTGGCGTACGGGCAGCGAGCAGAGCATATCGGTTCTTGCTCTTGTCAATCTTGGGTGCAGCATATCGCCGTTTATAAGAACATCCCAGAAGAGTATCATGTTGTTCTTACTCCACGATGCGGAAGTGCCCACGCTGTAAGGATCGCTTGCGGACTTTTCTGTAAAGAAGCGAAAGCATTTCTCACCGAATACATCTGTCGGGAAATCAAGAGGCTGTTCACCCTGTGCCATATCAATATATGCAAGGTGAAGTATCAGCGACGTGAGCATCCATCTCAACTGATTTTGTGGCATATCGCTGCCATAGAAGCCGATCGTTCTTACTTCGTCTGTCATTTCATCAATATCATTCTTTATGCATTCGGCAATATTTTTTACATGCGTTTTGTTGGCATTCCTGATCTCGTCAAAGACCTCATTTGTGATGATAGGGATATTTGTCAGATAGAAACCATTTTTCTCGGTAAGCAAATCATACTTGATAAGCTCCTTGAGATCATCCTCAAGATATGCCGTAGGCACGCCAAGCTGCAAAGCGATCTGTTCTTCTGTCTGCTTTTCATAATAGCAGCACATCAGGATGTTCTGCCGTATTTTACTGTCGAACTTACGCCGGTAATTGTTCTTGCCTCCCCAGAAGAAAAGACTCAGTTCTATGGGGTCATAGCTGAGCTTTCCGAAATTCCTGTCCATAGTAACGCCCTCCTTGATTCGTTTTCTTGATTGAAACAGCAGGTATTTCACCATGCTTTGTGTAAGTGAAAAGCGAGCTGAGATTTCCTTGATCGGGAGTCCTTCCACATAATATGCGATCATGGTGCGGCGGTAATTCGAGTTCAGCAGTGCAAGCTCACGTGTGATGAGTGTGATCTGTTCATTTTCCTGTGCCTGCTCTGCAAGCTGTTCCCACGAATTGTCTGATATGGTATCATCAAGCTCGGCTGTATTGCGTTTGTTCTTGCTGCGGTACCAGCCTTTAAGAATATTGTCCGCGGTGCGCCAGACAAATGCATAGAATGCTCTTTCATCACGCAGATTATCTATGCTTTCACAGAGTGTCAGGAGGATCTCCTGTGACAAGTCTGCCGACTCCTGATAGGAGCTTGTTCGGGACAGACAGTACTGAAAGACTGATTTCGACATCTGCGCTACCTTTTCACGGCGTTCATCAAGATTCATATCCGGCTCTCCTTTCTCTAATTTCAGAAGCTTCTGTCTGTATAGTGCAGAAATTCTCCTTCGGTTAGGGCTTGAGAAAAAATTTTTTGAAAAGTTTTCCTGAAACAATTATACTATACAATATGTGATCCGTCAATAAGTTGCAAAGAAGGCAGATATCTTGTTTAAGAGCCATTTTCAGGATAAAATCATCAGGTACGGTGTTTAGTCTTTTGTGATAACTCTATTTTAACAGACCTTTACTATTTTTATCGTTTATTGCTTATTTCTTTTGAGTGTTTTCGGTTACTATGTCGTCTTTTCGTCGTCACGGAGCAGTTTTCAAGGGTATTTTTCCCGACTTTCAGACAAAACAAAAAACTCCCGAAAACGTCTGTTTTTCGGGAGTTATCTGGCGGACAGAGAGGGATTCGAACTTCTATAAATTGCCCGCAAAAGCCTATATTTAGCCACTTTTGAAATACCGTGTGACGGCGTGTGACTTTTTTTCATGCAGTTTCAACTGCTTTCTCATCTTCATTATTAGCCGCCGATTCGATGGCTGACATGAAGAAATCATTGATCTTGTTCTGACACTCATTCTCCTTCGAGAACGTTGTGTGAGTGTATACCGACTTCATAATGTTGTCTGTCGACCATCCTCCAAGCTTCTGGATATAGTTGCTGGGAATACCGAGATCGTTAAGAGTGGTAGCGAACTCATGGCGAAGCTTGTGGAAGGTTATATTATAACCAGCCTTCTCCATGATCTTCCGAAAGTGACCATTAATAGTCTGATAGCTCATATTCACTATAAAGTCTGTCGATTCCTTGTGGGGAACTTTCTTTATCAGGTCATATATATAAGGTGGCAGCAGGTTTGTACGTGTACTCTCATAAGTCTTGTTACAGTCCCTGAGGATATCACTGCCGTCAAAATAGATCCTCGCTCTTTCGATAGAGATGGTCTTCCCATCGGGAGAGATGTCCCTGAACTGTAGTCCTCTTACCTCGCTGACTCTAAGAGAGAGCCACATAGCCAGCAAGCACGGAAGCTCAATGTCAGTACCTATAATAAGCTTGATGACTTCACTGGCTTCGGGAATAACGATATTCTTTTTCTTCTTTGGAGGCAGTGCAATGCGCTTAGTATTAAGCTCAACGCCCTGTACTCCGAGAACGCTTTTAAGAAGCGCAACAGATTCCTTTATAGACTTATGGCTAAGTCTTGCAGCATCCTGATTAACAGCGAACTGAACATCGTTGATAGTAAGTGTATGTATCTCAGTCATCATAATGCTCTGGAGACGGGTATTCTTAATTATATTATAACCCCGAATAGTTGCCGGAGATAACACATTATCCCGAGCCGTTATGTACTGGGTAAACGCTTGCCCCACGGTCATTGTTTTAGCATTAGCAGCTGCACCGATACTATTCTTGAATTTTAAAGCCTCAAAAATAGCATCATCAGCTGTATCACCTGTAAACGACCGTACAATACGTTTGCCTGTTTCATCTCTTCCAGCTACTACCTGTACCCTATATGATCCTGAAGGTAATTGTGTTGCCTTCATTTTCAACTTCCTTTCATAAAAATACGAAAGGCTGTTCTAATAGTAATATTATACAACCTTTCGCATCTTTTGTAAAGAGGGTATTTTTAGAGTGCCATGAGGTCGTTGAGCTCCATGCCTGTCACATGGAGCAGGTTATCAACCCGTCCGAGGGTAACGTTCTCGGCGGACTTGTCGTACTCATGCAGTGTCCTCTCACCGACCTGAAGATACGATGCGAGCTCAGCATCACTGATTTCTTTAAGAGCTTGCCAGTAGCGAACCTTGCACCATATACGCTTGTACAGCGTGATCCTCTGTGCCTTCTTTGCCATAATATTCACCTCCTTCTATCGATTTATTATAAAAGGGACTATCAGAGCTTGAGCTCGATAGAACCGTTTGTGCAGTTGAGAAAATTGCTTAATTTTTCCAAGGTCATAGTGCGAGCAGATTTATCGTAGTCACGAAGAGTGCGTTCGCTAATTCCAAGCATAACAGCCAGCTTAGCATTTGAAGTACCGGTATCTCTCTGCCACTTGCGTATAGAGTTCCACAAACGATCGAAGATAGGGATATTCGAAGTTTTACGTATATCCACACTATCCTCTACTTCAGGAGTAGACATTAACTTTTCAATCAACGATCTGAAAAGTCTTTGCTCTGAACGAAGTTCGGTAATACAGTTGAGGATTGCCTCCTGCTGAATCTCATTACGTATCTTCGGTTCGAGTTCAGCGGTTATTTGCTCCTTAAGCAAAGTCAGCTGTTCTTTAACACCTGCACTAATTTCTTTCTGAACAAATTCATGATATGCCTGCTTAATATCCATCTTATCCATAGGAGATAAAAAAAACATATCTGTTATGTAGTCATCAAAACTCTCAATTTTCATTTGAAACCTCCATTTTGATTGGAGCGGCGCTAGGCCGCCCCTATTATTCATTTTTGTCGTAGTCGCCCACATACGGCGGTCGATACGTCTGGCCAACTATAGCTTTCCTGACAGGAACATTTTTGCCCATATGCTCACTGTAGAGTGAGCCTACAATGGCGCATTTTCCTTGCTCGAAAGACAGTAGCTCATCAACACTCAAGTGCGTTGTTATCGCTGCGCTTTTCACACAAGAGTCCATTGGCTGGAAGAAAATCTTTGTGCCGCAGTATTCCTCGATGCGGGGTAAGTCTGTTCTACCAAGAACATATCTCTGGGTTGCAATATAGACAGATATATTCAGCTTTCGACCGGTGCTGAGTATCACATCTATTGGAGCTCCCTCAGCAATATTCATGCGCTGAATCTCGTCTAATATGAGAGTGACATTCTTGTCCCGGTGTTTATCCTTGAAACTATAGAATATGTCGAGCACGATATCTAGCGGATTCGCATCTGGGTTAACAACTGCGTTTCCTGCGGAGAAGACAATTATTCTACCACGCATAGCAACGAGTTGCTCCCATGTGTAGGGAGAAGTGTTATTACTTGCTACCGTGCTGAAAATTGTCATTAACCGTTCTTTGACCTCACCCTCCTTTCCTGTATCTTTCAAACAATCGTCAATTGCACTCTTGATATCATAATTTCCTTGTTCATATCTGGAAACAATGACTGCAGCAGTACGCTTAAGGATGCTCAATTGATTCGGTCCCGTTAAGTGGGAGCCTGACTTCAGCAAGCTTGAAAGACGTTGAACCTTTTGTTCATGGCTTTCGCATCCTCTGAAGTCAAGTAAATCAATCGGCCATCCCATTGTACTAAGATCCCAGAAAACAATGTTGTCTATAATTTCCTGAGGTACATTGTGTGCTGCCCACTCAAACCTACAAAATGCGTTGGTTTGGTCGTAGATGAAAACTGTATCACCTGAATCAGCTTTTATGACAGCTTGCATCATAAGCATATCGGATTTACCGAGCCCAGGAGAGCCTGTAATGAGCACAAAAGGATTGATAGTGCTATACGCTCCTATCAGTTGACCAGCAACCAATTCATATTTGGCATCGTGAAGGTATCGAAGCTGCCAAAAAGAAAAACATCCGCTTCGGGCGTCCGCCAAAGTCTCTTCCTGACAACTGGCAGCAGATAATGGCAGATGTCCGTTGTGGGAACAAAAAGCCTGTAGAAGCAATACGGGAACTGGGTATATCCCGGTCGTACTTCTACAAGCTGTACAGCGACAACTGATAGATGTAGCCTCCCTCGGGAGGCTACTATTTTATTCCAATATCATTTGTTAATGAAAGAGTCTTTAATACTACTTCTGAGGATTTCAAGCTCATTCTGACAGGCAGCTATTTGGGGCGTATAATCAATTACGGTATTCAATTCTATTTTTAAACTTTCCTGACGTGCCAGAAGCTCAACTCTTTTTTTGTTAAGTTTACGGACTGAGGCATACGTCAGATATTGAATTACAAAGTGGCGTGCCGTAGGCAACACCTTAACAACGATTATTTGGTAAAGTTTGGACGGTTGGTTTTAAAATTAAAATCGAAAGGACTTATACAAATGATTGATGTGACGTATAACTATCGACAGGGCGATATTCACGTAATCGAGATGAGAACTGCATACAAGGCAGGCTTCAAGGACAGTGTGGCTTTGATTAAGGAACTTCAGGACGAATAAAATCATAGCGTGAGAAAAGAGCTGTGTTCTCCGTAACCGTGTGTTGCGGAAGACATAACCCCTTTTTCTTCTAAAAAAAGAAAAATCTAAAAAGCACTTGACATATGTACGAAATCGGACTATAATATATATATACGAAATCGTACAAAGGAGGCAGTATTATGAATCATGATATAAGGGATCTTGATAATATTTTCGCTTCTATCGACAACACCTACCGTGAAGCCGCCAAGCGCCTTGCGATCACGGATACGGAGATGGACATTCTCTATGTCATCAACCTTGAAGGCAGCGGCTGCAATCAGAGCTGTCTGTACAAGCAGACGGGGCTGACAAAATCCACCGTCAATTCTGCTCTGCATAAGATGCAGGAGCGCGGCGAGATAGAGCTGATCTCGGGCGAGGGGCGCAATGTGTGTGTTCGTCTGACGGACAAGGGCAGAGTTCTTTCGGAGCGGACTGTGGGCCGTCTGATCGCATTCGAGGAGGAAGTGTTCAGCGAATGGACGCAGGAGGAATGGGAGCTGTTTATCTCGCTCAACCGCAGATTTTTGGAGCAGTTCAGAAAGAAGGTCGAAAGCCTGTGAATATACAGTTATCAGATCGCTTTACATACCGCAGACTGCTCCGGTTTACTTTGCCGTCTATCGTTATGATGGTATTCACTTCAATTTACGGCGTGGTAGACGGATTTTTCGTATCAAATTATGTGGGCAAAACGCCCTTTGCCGCAATCAATCTTATCATGCCTTTTCTGATGATACTCGGTACTGTCGGCTTTATGGTCGGCACGGGCGGAAGTGCGCTTGTTGCTATGAATTTCGGGCTTGGGAACGACAAAAAAGCGAACCGCATTTTCTCAATGCTTATATATATCATCATAGGCTTAGGTCTGCTGTTTACGGTCATCGGCATCATTCTTGTTGAGCCGATGTCAAAGCTTCTCGGAGCGTCCGATGAAATGCTGCCCTACTGCGTGAAATACGGCAGGATCATTCTTCTTGCTCTAACGGCGTTTATGCTGCAAAATGTATTCCAGAGCTTTCTTGTGACGGCTGAAAAGCCCACCTTCGGACTTATCATCACCGTTGCGGCAGGTCTTACAAATATGCTGCTCGACTGGCTGTTTATGGCGGTGTTCAGATGGGGCATCACAGGTGCAGCGGCTGCAACGGCGATTGCACAGATGGTGGGCGGCATCATACCGCTTGTCTATTTCATTATTCCAAACAAAAGCAAACTCCGACTCGGAAAAACACAATTTGACGGCAAAGCTTTATTAAAGACCTGCACAAACGGTTCATCGGAATTTATGTCGAACATCTCACTGTCGGTCGTGAGTATGCTCTATAATTATCAGCTTATGAAGCTTTCAGGCGAGGACGGCGTTTCCACCTATGGTGTGCTGATGTATGTGAATTTTATCTTCATCGCCGCATTTATCGGCTACTCGGTGGGAAGTGCGCCGATCGTCGGCTATCATCACGGTGCAGGCAATCACGATGAACTCAACGGACTTCTCCGCAAGAGTCTTGTCATCATCGGCACAATGTCCGTTGCAATGTTTGCTCTGGCGGAGCTGCTGGCTGTTCCGCTCGGCAATATCTTTGTAGGCTACGATGATAAGCTGCTTGAAATGACCGTACACGCATTCCGTATATGCTCGCTAATGTTTATCGTCTGTGGCTTAAATATTTACGGCTCCGGATTCTTTACGGCACTGAACAATGGGCTTCTGTCCGCACTGATTTCCTTTGCAAGAACGCTTGTATTTCAGGTGCTGTGTGTACTGCTCCTGCCCATGATATTCGGGCTGAACGGTATATGGTGGTCGGTGGTCGTTTCGGACGTGCTTGCACTTGTACTGACGGCTGTCTGCCTGTTAAAAGAAAGGAAGGTGTATCATTATGCCTGATATAGATTACAAATGTCCATCCTGCGGCTGGTCGCCAAAGGAAAACGAATTAAGCTATGATAACTACGAATGGGCGCATTGCCCGAACTGTCTGTGCGGCGTACACGAAACGGACGATGAAGGCTGCGAATGCGGCGGAGTGCTTGAGCCTATTTCCATTTGGGTGAATGAAAAGGACGAATGGTTTGTAATTCAGAAATGCAGGTTTTGCGGAGAGGTTTGTGACAGCCCTGTTTCTGATGATGATTCCCCGATCAAGATACTTTCATTGGCTGTAAAACCACTGTCAAAGCCGCCCTTTCCCATTGAAAAAATGCAAAAGCTCACCGAAATGATGGGCGGTTCGGGAAATACGGAGGGTTACTACGATGAACAGAGAAAATAAAAAACGTAAATACGATAAGAATTACTACAAGAAGCACCCCTGTACCGATTCATTTGTCTGCAAGGTGTGTGGGTGTACAGTTGTTTCGGCAGGCGCGGGAACAGATCACCGTAATCATTGTCCTTACTGCCTTTCCAGCAAACACGTTGACAGCTCGCCGGGCGACAGAGCCTCAAAGTGCGGCGGAGCAATGCTCCCCATAGCAATATGGGTGAAAAAGGACGGTGAATGGGCGCTTGTTCATCGCTGTTCGCAGTGCGGAAAAATGAATACAAACCGCATTGCAGCCGATGATAACCCGATGAAACTGATGCAGCTTGCGGTCAGACCGATCGGCAGCGAGAAGTTTTCACGAATAGATATACGCAATATGCTTGCATCAATGAATGAATAAATAGGAGGTATCACTATGGACAAGGTAAAGAAAAAGCTCGCATTCGGCTGTATGCGCCTGCCGATGAAGGCTGGTAAGGTTGACGAGCCGCAGTTTTGCAAAATGATCGACCGCTTCATCGAGGAGGGCTTCAACTATTTCGATACCGCTCACGGCTACATCGGCGGTCAGAGCGAAACGGCAATAAGAAGCTGCCTGACGAGCCGTTATCCTCGTAACAGCTATCTGCTGACAAACAAGCTGACAGACAGCTATTTCAACTCTTGGGAGGATATTCGCCCGTTCTTTGAAAACCAGCTCAAATGGTGCGGTGTTGATTATTTTGATTTCTATCTTATGCACGCGCAGGGCTCGGGCAACTATGAGAAATTCAAACGCTGTAAGGCTTATGAAACGGCGCTTGAACTAAAGGCAGAGGGAAAGATACGTCACTTTGGCATTTCCTTCCACGATACCGCAGAATACCTTGACAAGATACTTACGGAATATCCGCAGATCGAGGTGGTGCAGATACAGTTCAACTACCTTGATTATGACGATCCTGCCGTTCAGAGCAGACAGGTGTACGAGGTCTGTCGAAAGCACGGCAAGCCTGTGCTTGTTATGGAGCCGGTCAAGGGCGGTACGCTCGTCAATCTGCCTGTTAATGCAAAGGAGGTGTATGATGATCTGAACGGCGGCAGCTATGCGAGCTACGCCATACGCTTTGCCGCAGGCTTTGAGGGTATGCTGTGTATCCTTTCGGGAATGAGCAGCATTGAGCAGCTTGAGGACAACATAAGCTATATGAAGGACTTCCACCCTCTTGACGAGCGTGAGCTTGCGGCGGTGAAAAATGTTGTGGAGATACTGCACTCAAAAAAACTCATCGCCTGTACCGCCTGCCGCTACTGTATCGCGGGGTGTCCGAAAAAGATATCTATCCCCGACCTGTTCTCCTGCCTGAATGCGTTGGAGCTTACACACGACTGGAATCCGGGGTATTACTACAACGAGGTCTACACAAAGCAGGGCGGAAGGGCTTCCGACTGTATCAAGTGCGGAAAGTGCGAGAAGATATGTCCGCAGCATCTGCCTGTCCGTGAGCTGCTCGTTGACGTTGCAAAAGCCTTTGAAAATCAGGAGGGATAAAAATGTTTGAAAATACACTTACATACAATAACGTTTCGTTCGGAAAGAAGATAGCTTATAAAACACTTGTGTCCGCGGGACTTGTTGCGCTTGCCGTTGTCCTGCCGCAGCTTGTACATCTTGCACTCGGTCAGCCGGGCGGCGTGAAATGGCTGCCGATGTATCTGCCTGTGCTGATAGGCGGCTGTCTGCTTGGAACAAAATGGGGGGTTGCAGTCGGAGCGCTCTCGCCTCTTGTGAGCTTTCTCATTACATCAGCTATGGGAAACCCGATGCCTATGGCGGCAAGACTTCCGTTTATGATGGCGGAGCTTGCGGTATTCGCAGTTGTTTCCGGACTTTTCACAAATAAGATCACAAAGAATGGTCTGTGGGCATTTGCGGCAGTCATTCTCGCACAGGTCACGGGCAGAGCCGTATTCTTAGGACTGATCGCTCTGACACAGAGCTTCACCGACTTCACCGTACCGATGATATGGCAGCAGATACAGACAGGCTTTATCGGACTTGCAGTTCAGGCGATGCTCGTTCCCGTTATCATCATCGGAATGAGAAAGCTCATGGTGAAGGACAATGACTGATATTGAAGCTGCAATATCAAGCCTTGACGGACATTCGATATGCCTTTGCCGTGACGGTGAGATCATTACCGACGACGGCAGGGGCATTTCCCCGATGATGAAGTTTATTGCTAAGGGCAGAGAGCTTTCGGGATATTCTGCCGCCGATGTGATAGTCGGCAAGGCTGCGGCAATGCTGTTTGTCAAGGCGGGTATCGTCCGTGTGTACGGAAGAACAATGTCCGAAAGCGGCAAGGCTTTCCTCGAAGCACACGGTATCCCATGTACTTATGATATTCTGACACAACGTATCATCAACCGTCAGGGTACGGATATATGCCCGATGGAAAAGACCGTCGCCGAGATCGACGATGCCGAAAAAGGGTATACCGCCCTGCGTCAGCGGCTTGAAGAAATGCGCAGTAAAGAAAAGTAAGAACAGGACGTAAACAAATGGATAAAAAAATCAAGGCGCTGAAATGTGCCTTTCCAAAAACGATACCCATATTTGCAGGCTTTTGGTTTTTAGGGTTAAGCTATGGGATATTGATGAATGCTCAGGGCTTCAGCTTTGTTTATCCGATGCTCATGAGTCTGACGATTTTCGGCGGTTCGCTTGAATTTGTGGCGGTGTGTTTATACAAAGAGACTTCTCTATACTCCGTATCGAATCAAGCAAAGAGTCAGAGATGGACGAATGCCCTAAAGAACTGATCAGGTTTAGCCATCTCATAAAGGGCGGTATCAGCGCTGCTGAATTCTTGGAGGAGTATAGTAATGTCAACATTAATTGAGAGCTTTTTGTTGTTGAATATTTTTAAATAGAATCAGCTCCCGTAAAGGGAGCTGGCTTCTTTTATTATCGTTATACTGCCTTTTGTCATTTGTATAAGAAAAAGCTCGTCTTTAACAGACGAGCTTTACATAGAATTAGAACAGCCTTTCAGTGTGATTCGTGTGATTTTTCGTGTGACTGACCCTGCATTTTCGTGTGATTTCATGCAGTTTCAATGTCACACACGCAGTTTTAACTGCATTTACATAGACAGCAGAAAAGCCTGTATTTAGCGTTTTCTGCTAAATACAGGCTTTTAATTCTGGCGGACAGAGAGGGATTCGAACCCTCGATACGCTATTAACGTATACACGAGTTCCAGTCAGCTTTTTGAAAATGCTGACAATTATTATTTCACATTAAAACAACGTAATATAGGCATTTGAGATTACGCTTAAAATTAAAGAAACTGAGAAAAAACTATATATATGTCGTAGTAGTGTCGTAGTATTAGTCGAGGTTAAGCTGCTTTTTCAGAACATTGATATCGTTGTGAACATATATGTCTGCTGTTATTGAGATATCTGCGTGTCCCATAACTTTCTGAATAGTATAAATGTCAACGCCTGCGGCTCGTTTCAGTGTTCCATAAGTGTGCCGCAGCTCGTGAGGAGTAAGAGCAGGCACATTAATATCCTTACTCATTTTATCCATAAACTTGCTGAATTGCTTTGCATAAGTAGCCGGAGACATAACGCCGTCGGTGCCAAGCACATACTCATTATCGCTCTGGAACTTCCTCAGATACTTGCCGAAGCTCTCCGAGAATGGTACTATTCTATCTGATGTGGCTGACTTCGGGCGGTCAATAACTATCTGTCCTTTTGTCTGCACAACAGCTCGCTGAACGTGGAGCGTATTCTCCGCGAAGTCGATGTCGGTCCATTTGAGCCCGAGGAGCTCTGAGCGCCGCAGTCCGGTATTGAGGTAAAGCACTATATCCAGTCTAAAGTGACGGCGTGCATACTCCTCCGCTTTTTCAGCTTGATCCTTAGTCCAGACCTTTTTCTCTGCTTTGTCTGAAACGTGTTGAAATCTGATGTTTTTGACAGGATTCTTATAGCACAGATCGTTGTCAATCGCAGCATCAAACATTGATTTCAGTATCAGTTTGTGCTTATCCAGAGTGGACTTTGCGAGCGGTTCGCCAGATTCGCTCCGGACGGTGTTGAAGTACTTCTGAATGTCTATCTGCTGTATATCCATAAGGTGAGCTTTGCCGAAATAGGGGATAAGGTACTTGTCGATATTCGACTTATATGTGAAGTGATAGGTGTGGTCTTTGACTACACCTTTTTTGTATGTGTCAAGCCACTTGTTTATCCACTTCTCGAAAGTCATCACAGATGGCTCAGGAAGCTCTCCGGTAGCTTTGTAGACAGCCTGACCTATCTTGTACTGCTCTGCTTTTGCCTTTGCATCAGCCTTGCTCACGGAGCTGTAAAAACTTTTGCGGATAAGCTTGCCGTCGAAACCCTTGCCAATAGTGATTTTGACTTCATATAGCCCGTCTGCACGGTTCGGAGTTTCTTTTCTTGGTCTGCCCATATCATCATTCCTCACGCTTAGTCCCTACGGTGTCGGTGGCACTGCGGGGATTATTTTAATAATGTTTTCAATTCTGTAGGATTCTCAATACTTAGCGTAAAACGCGGATATTCAGCGTCTTTTATCCGAACACAGGTTGACGGAATATAGCTTGCTATTTCTTCAAGATAATCTGAAACAGAACGTATTTCTTTTTCTTTTTTGACTTCAAGGATAATAAGGGTATTATCATAAGATAAAAAGATATCAACTACTTTGCTTTCTACATCATGCGATTTTAGTGTTTGTATGACAGATAGCGTCATAAAGGAAAGAAGATGTGTCACTTGCCGTGCACGTTCATTTTTAATGTATGGTTTCAAGAAATCAATTAATTTTTCTCTATCCCATAGCAATACATTATTTGCTTTAGCAGTTTCGATTGCGGCGTTTGTAAAGAAATTATTAGTTAATACAACCGCTACCATACAATTGTAAAAGTTTTTACCTGAATAAGCTTCTTGAACAGCTTTGTTGCCCACCTTATCCGAATAGCATTTGCACTGTATTGCGTATGTTATTCCTTCTTTTGAAGCAAGAACATCTATCCCATAATCTCCTGACCCTTGTGTTTTCTTCACATTTTTAAAACCATTGTCCAATAATAACTGAACCGTAAACTCTTCAAATTTCAAACCGCTTGAACTCATTTTATCAATATCAGCAAGAACAACATCAAGATTCGAGCTATATAAATTTACTGGAGGTTTAGTCCTGATAGCAGATAACTGAGATTGAAGGTCAGGAAGATTATTAGATAAATTGTTTTGAGAGGTTCGCTGCACAGAAGTCTGCTTATTAATCTTCTTTTTTGGGAGTGTGAGCTTTTTAAGTAATCCTTTTTTTATTGTTAAAAATATGATAAGTGCAAATACTACAAATAAAGCAAAACATACATGTTCTGCACGCGTGGTGGATTCTATAACAGCTTCAGCAATACCTATTATGACTATTAGAATGAATAAAAAAGCGAGAAATTCAAGCCAAAAACCACTATTATTATTTTTCTTACTTTTAGCCACAGTTTATCTCTTCCTTTTCATATTTTTACTTTAAGTAATAGGCAACTATTTTTTTGATTTTAACAATTTACAGCACCGTCTTATCAAAATGAATCCAGAGAGCCTTTTTTACAAGCTCCTCCGGGACGTCGAAATACTCAGCAAGCTGCCATACTTCTACGCAACCGTTCTCGAAAGCGGTCTGCATATCGTCTTTGGGGAGAAGCTTTTCGCAAGCCCATTTATCTGCAGAATATTCATGCTTGCTTATCAGGTCGAGCTTGCTGTATCGATTATAGAAAGCACCTTTGATGCAGTGACCTATTTCATGGGCAAGCTTGCGTTTTTCGTCCGCTGTGCTGCGGATCAGATCGTAGTCGATACCAATATAACAATTCATATCATCGTCCATGACTGACATGGACTGAGTAAGCGGGAGAGCTGCGGCGTAAATATCAATATTCTCGCTTTCGGCAATTTCGTACAGCTCATCAAGTTTCATTTTTTCTCATTCTGCTCCTTTATGTACTTGGCAAAGCGCTTGACCTCATCATACATCTCATCAGTCACTCCTTCGGAGCCGTCGAAGAGGGCAAATTTGATATCCTCGTCTGTTGGTTTCGGGCTTGTAGTTTCGTTGCCGAGGAGGTAGTCAGCGGAAACGTTTAGGTATTTTGAAAGAATGGCGAGACGTTCAGTCGAAGGTTTGCTGCGTCCGCTCTTCCAGTCACTTATGTTACCAGCAGAAATACCAGTATCTGTGGAGAGCTTGGCAGGAGTTATTCCTCGTTCTTGCATGATTTCAAATAGTTTAGGTATCTTAGTCATAAAATCACAACCTTTCTATTGACAAATTCGTGTTTACGAACTATAATATAAGTAGGCTATAGCCTATGTATGCTTGGGGGAGTGTGGTAAAGATGTCAATTTATACTGTTATATTTATTGTTGTTGTCATCATCACAATTATTTGTATAGTTATCATGCATAAAATAACTGATGACGATTGGGTGGTAACTGTCTCTTATTCGATTTATTGTGCAATCATACTGATATTACTTGCCGTAGTATTTACTATGAGAAACGCCTGGTGATAATTTTTTCATGAGTTCCGGTAACATTTTTCGGGCTTCATTCAGATTTTTGTTATCAATTAAATTGTTTATCTTATCTATCATTCCCCATGTCGAATGAGGCGCATATAGATATATGGTATGTTTATACTTTGCAAAGTTTATCTCTGACTGACCACATACATCGTTAAGATATGAATTTATTGCATCAGCATACTTGTTTATTGCTTCTATCCGTTTTTGCTCATAAAGTTCCATTTTTCTAATTTTTAATTGATGATAGTTATTTATGAAAGCAGTTACAATAGGGGCAATTATTGCTGATATTGCTGCTATCAATGCAACGATTACCGTAGCATCTATTTTCAAAATCATCACAACCTTTCCCACCTATCAGGTGGGATTTTTTATTGTCTAAAAGTGATAAAATAATCTGTTGAAAGTTGTGTATAGCACTAAAATTCGTAAAAACGAACGATTCTTATTGACATTTTCGTATTTACGAATTATAATATAACTAAGCTATTCAAAAGGGTACAAAAATCCCGTAAGACATTTGTATGAAACGTATGTGCTTTTACTTGACACTTTAAGTATATACTTTTTTGTACAAAATGTCAATAGCCAAGTTATATAAAGTTGGAGGTGCATATATGTCATTTGCAGACAATGTAAAACGTCTTAGAGAGACAAAAGGCATATCTCAGGCAGAGCTTGCAGAAATGGTAAATGTAACCCAGCCTATGATTGCCCAGTATGAAAAGGGGCTAAAGATCCCGACGATAATCACAGGTGTTGATCTCGCAAAAGCTCTCGGAACTACCTGTGAGAAACTGGTTACCAGTAAGAAAGGAGCATGAATCATGACAAGCACAGACAAGATCAAAGATTTCCTTGAGCAGGACACCGACAAGCTTGCCGAGATCGTTGAGGAACACCCGTTCCAGATCCCTGTTAAGGTGATCGCGGAATGGTGGCACTGCTCCGAGGATAGCGTCCGCAATGCGATTATGCAGCACGGTTTTCTCGGAATCGCGCAGAAGCGCCCCGGCAAGCTCAACGCTGGGTTTGTTATCCCAACGGGACACTTCGTCCGTTGGTGGTGTTGCCAATTCGGGATCCAGTAAAGGAGGCAACAGCATGAAGTTATACAAAATCACACTAATAGACCGCTACGGCTCGCGGCAGATCGTGACGCTTGCAGGAAGCAGCCTCTACGAGGCAATGAAAAACATCGAGCTCGACCCCGGGTGGACGTTCGAGGGCTACAGCGTACTGGGGGTGAGCGGCGATGTATGAAATAGCAGTCACAGTCGCAGTCCTCACAGCGGCGTTCCTGTTGTTGGTGGCAGCTGCTAAAGCGCGTGAGCTCTACGCCGAATATACCGAATGGAGCACACTCAGGCGCCGCGCTAAGTACCGCGTGCCGGCGTACAACGATATGGAGAGGCGCTGGGCGGTAAGGCGGAACCGTGAAACACTATGGACGGAGGCGAACAGACGATGCAAATGACAGAAAGCGAAGTAAAAGTAAACGTCCTGCAAGCCAAGGATCAGCGAGCACAGGTAAAGATATGTGCACAGCTCAATGCCGTCGGCGAGGACGTTATAAGGGATA
>R05__coassemble_252_pt1 | contig 29212 bp, 28 predicted proteins | sample R05__metabat2_low_PE_032 | metagenome-assembled genome bin R05
CAACGCCCTTGCAGATGCGCAAATCAGAGATCTGCGCCCTGCAATCGGGCAATTATAGCATATCGCTCCGCTTATATGCTATAATGTTCGTAAACGAACATTATAATTTATTTCAACGCCCTTGCAGATGCGCAAATCAGAGATCTGCGCCCTGCAATCGGGCAATTACAGCATATCGCTTCGCTTATATACTGCAATAAATATGTTTAGCCAATCATATCTGAAGGAGATTTACTATGAATACAAAAAAGATACTTATAGTTGACAACGACAGCGACCTATCATTTATCATATCGGAAATGCTTGAGGGGTGCGGATACAGCACAGCCATTGCAGGTTCTGCGGAGGAAGCCTTCAATATTCTTACAAACAATAAATTTCACCTTATACTGCTGGATATAAACCTTCCTGATGCTACAGGATTCGAGATATGCCGACAGTTGAGGGAGACATCAAGTGTGCCTGTGATATTTGCCAGCGCACGGACCAGCGAGGATGATCGTATCACAGGCTTTGATACCGGCGGTGACGACTATATTCCCAAGCCATACTCCATGAAGGAACTGCTCTCAAGAGTCAATGCAGTAATTCGCAGGACCTACGGCTTCGGCAATGAAGGCGATGAGCTTGGATTCGGAGATGTTAAAGTCAATACATCTTCAAGAACAGTTATAAGGAAGGGGATGCCTGTAAATCTTTCACAGAGGGAATTTGATCTCCTTGAATATCTGTGTATCAACAAGAATACAGCTATCCCGAAGGAGAAGCTGATATCAGAGGTATGGGGAGCTTTTTCGGAAGTTGAACCTTCAACTCTTACTGTACATATCAGATGGCTCCGTGAAAAGCTGGAGGACGACCCCGCTTCACCCGTATACATTAAAACTGTTTGGAAACTGGGATATATTCTGGAGGATAAGGAATGAAAAGATTTTTATCTGTAATGATGTGCTTTATTGCAGTAATACTCATAACAGGAGGAGTGCTTCTGCGCAATGCAAGGCTCAGCGACAACAGCGGCAAATATCTCATATACGTAAACGAGATAAGTTACCTTTCGGAAGGCGGAAATTCCTCAGAAGCCGCTTTCAAAGCCGATGAACTGAACGAACTTATCAGCAGCGACAGGGAAAAAGGTGTGAGCAGCAAGAATATAATCATAATGTGCATGATCAATATCGCGGCATTGATACTGGTCGGTATGTACTGCGGTAAAAATATTATCCGTCCTTTTGAAAAGCTTACGGATTTTGCAGAAAAGATAGCAAAAGGTGATCTTGAGATGTCTCTCGAATACCCGAGAAACAACTTTTTCGGTAAATTCACATGGGCTTTCGACAATATGCGGCGCGAGATAACCAAAGCAAGAGCTTGTGAGAAAGAGGCTATAGAAAACAACAAGACTGTCATAGCCTCACTGTCTCATGATATAAAAACTCCTGCCGCCTCGATAAGGGCGTATGCAGAAGCTCTTGAAATGGGTATGGACTCTGATCCCGAAAAGAGAAGCAAATATCTTGAAGTTATAATGAGAAAATGTGATGAAGTAGCAAAACTGACCGATGATATTTTCCTTCATTCCATATCAGACCTTGAAAAACTGAAGATAGTTCCCGAGAGCTTCGAGATATGCGGTTTCATAGAAAAAACACTGCCTGAGCTTTATGCAGATCATAGGGACATAATCTATGAAAAGCCTTGCTTTACGGTGAATGTCAATGCAGACAGAGGAAGAACTGCACAAATGATCGAAAATCTTATCAACAATGCAAGAAAGTATGCAAAGTCAGATGTGAATATAAGTGTTACAAGAGATAACAGCTTTGTATACCTTCATTTCAAAGACAGCGGTCCGGGCATCTCCGATGAGGATATACCGTTCATATTCAATAAATTCTATCGCGGAAACAACTGCGGTGACGAGAGCGGATCAGGTCTGGGATTGTTTATAGTGAAATATATAGCTCAGCAGTCAGGCGGAGATATAAAACTGAAAAATCATCCCGACGGACTTGAAGCTGTCATTTCTCTGCCTTTGTGCGTGAACCGATAATCTCCTTAAGGGTGCCTCTAAACCCCATTTTCTCATAAGGGGGTTTTTAGAGGTGCTCTTAAGGATTTCTTAATAGTTGACATGATAAAATAAAGTAATGGAAAACATATATACGGAAGGATGACTATTATGAAAAAGGCTATACTATCCGCAAAAGGGCTGTGCAAAAGCTTCGCACATAACGGAGGACAGGTCCATATACTCAGCGAAGTTGATATTGATATATATGAAGGTGACTTCACAATAATCATGGGCGCATCGGGTTCGGGAAAATCAACTACGCTTTATGCTCTTAGCGGTATGGACAGAGCTACGGCGGGACAGGTGATGTACAGAGGCGAGGATATCGTTAAAATGAACGAAAAGCAGCTTGCAGAGCTTCGTCATGGCGATTTTGGCTTCATTTTCCAGCAGATGCACCTTGTCAGCAATCTGTCTCTTTTTGAGAATGTTGCCGTTTCCGGGTATCTCAACAAGAACAAGACTGCCTCAGAGGTCGATAAGCGTACCGATGAGCTTCTGGATATAATGGGGCTGTCAAAGATAAAGGCTCATCTTCCTTCGCAATGTTCAGGCGGTGAACAGCAGAGATGTGCCATAGCAAGGGCTGTAATAAATGAGCCGAAGCTGCTTTTTGCAGATGAGCCTACAGGTGCACTGAACAGGAAAAATACAACTGAGGTGCTGAATCTTATGACCGATCTGAACAGAAAAGGTCAGAGCATTCTCATGGTAACTCACGATGCCAGAGCAGCTCTGAGAGCTTCACGTGTCATATACATCGAAGACGGCAGTGTCGTTGGTGAACTCGAACTTCCACCATATGCCTCTGAGGAAGAGAAAAGCCGTGAAAGCCAGATAAATGCATGGCTTTCTTCTATGGAATGGTGAGCGTATGAAAAGTGTAATGACGATAATGTGGGCAAATATAACCCACAAAAAAGGGGCATTCAAAGGTATCATAGCTCTTATGACGATCCTTACCATGTCATTTGCCATATCTCTCAGCAATGCGGACAATACGCACAGATCCATAAAAGAAGGCATTGAACGTGCAGGAATAGGAAATTTTATGGTGTCGATCATGACCGATAAAGCAACGGACGAGATGTATGAGGCTCTTGATAAAAGCGAGGATATAACTTCATACAGGACGGAAAAAAGGATCATCTTCAGAGGTCCCAACGAGGTCAACGGCATAAGTAAGGATGTTCCCGGTATTCTTTGCAAAAACGACAACTGCCTCCGATTTTTCGATGAGAATGACAATATAACAGATGACAAGATCACTATAAATAAGGGCGAGATCTACCTGACATATAAAATGAAGAACGACGAAGATTTCAAGGTTGGAAATACTCTTAAAATGCGCACCAAGAACGGCTATGATGAGGTGTTCACCATAAAGGGATTCTATGAGGATCCGCTGTTTGGCTCGGTACTTTTTGGAATAAACAATGCCCTTATCAGCGATGAGGATTTCGACAGGATCTATGCAGAAAAGCTTGAACCGTACTCTGAAGCGCTGCCATACGTTTATTCTGTTGATTATATTTTTGCCAATACAAAGGAAGGCGTGGTCTTCAACGAGCTGAGAAACAGCCTGAACGATGAGTGTGGTCTGTCCGATCAAGCGAATTTCATACATGATGACGAAGTGCTTGAGCTATATCATTCTCTTGTTGCTGATACAGGTACAAAGGTGGTATACATATTTGTGCTGCTCCTTCTCATTATTGTAATGATAACGATAAAAGACAGCATAGCGTCGTCCATCGAGATGGACTACACCAGTCTCGGCATACTAAAGGCAAACGGCTTTACAAAAGGCAAGATACGTATGATATTCATACTCCAGTACGTTCTTGCAATTATTATAGGTACAGTAATAGGCTTGCTGCTGTCGATCCCGCTTACGGGTCTGCTCGGCAGACAGTTCATGAAGATCACTTCAATATTTACTGAAAACAAGCTTTCGCTTGGGAAATGCTGCTGTGTATCTATGGGAATATTGCTTGTATGTATCCTTTTCGTAGCAGCCGCTACACACAAGATAGGCAGGATATCACCTGTACGCGCTATTTCGGGCGGTAAGGATGACGTCTACTTCGACAGCAGGCTCAATGTCCGCATTCGCAGAAAGCCGCTGGGATTTTTCATAGCACTGAGACAGATAACTTCACGTTTCACAGCTTATATCGGCAGCACATTTATCGTGGCTCTGCTTGTATTCTTCATGGCGAGCATAATGGTTCTCACCAAAGGGCTTGATGCCCAGACTATTTTCAATCCTATCAATTATGATGTATCAGCCTACATAGGTCAGGAGTATGAAGACAAGGATATGCAGATCATAAAGAACGAAATATACACCTTCGATAAACATGCAAAAGTAAATTTCGGTGCAGGAATGAATGTTGATATCAATGATATACAGTATTATTGCCATGTAAATGACGGCGATATACAGATGTACCTTCCTCTGGACGGACGTGCACCAATATATGATAATGAGATCTTTATTACAGAGCTGATATCCAGAGAAATAGGAAAAGGTATAGGCGACACCATTACTGTTAACGGAAAAGGCTCTTCATCAGAATTCATTATTACAGGTCTGTTCCAGACTGTGTATGAGGATGGAAGAATAGTCCAGATGACTATAGACGGTGCAAAACGCATCGGAAATGAGATGCCGAGATATTTACAGACAGTTCTGTCAGACAGCAGCAGGAGCGGAGAACTTGTGGACTATCTCAATGAGAGATTTGAAGGAAAGCTTCAGGCGGAGTTGGCTGAGAAGAATTCGTCCCTCGAAAATGCTATGGACACTGTTGATCTTCTGCTTGTGCTCATATCAAATGCTATGTATGTGATATGCGTTATATTTGCCGCAGTTGTGGTTCATATGGTATGCGCCAAGACCTTCCAGCGGGAAAGAACTGATATCGGAGTATACAAAGCTATCGGTATGCGATCGTCACAGCTGAGGACGCAATTCGCATTAAGATTTGCCATAGTGGCATTTATCGGTTCGTGTATCGGCTGTGCAGCAGCTTTGCTGATCTCAAAGATAATGCTTTCAGCTCTTATGAGCATGATAGGACTTACCAATTTCCTTACGGATTTCTCACCTTCGATGCTGCTACTGCCCACAGCGGCAATGGTGCTCAGCTTCTTTGCTTTTGCTTATATAGCTTCATCAAGAGTAAATAACGTGGAAACCAGAGAGCTTATAACCGAATGACATAATGAATACTCCTTTTCATTGTTATGATACTCTGCTTTCACATACGGCAATACAAAGGTAAAGTGTGTGTTGCTGTAACCATATGGCGGAGATTGATCAAGTTGTGGAGTTCTGAATAACGCAAAAAGACAGATACCTCTTGATGGAAGTATCTGTCTTTTGTTTTCATAGCTCTCTGTTTTGGTCTTAATATAGTAGATTGGATTATACTGCTATATTAGCGCCGCACTTTTCCCGTCCTTTTATTTTACAATATTGATGAGATATACTTACCGCTGCGCTTTTTTACGTAGACAACAGGATATTTCTCGCCGTACTCGGGTGCGCGGTAGGTAAAGGTGTGTGTGCCCCCGTGAACTCCGCCCTCATCATCGGTGAAACGGTATTTCGCAGGATACACAAGCTTTTTCTTGCCCGCGTTCTGCACAGTCACCTCGTATATTTCAGCATAGGTTTCGACTCCGTGCTTTTTCAGCAGTCTGTAGTCCGCACGGGAATGAAATGCAGCTATAATAACAGCAAATCCTCCGGCTATGCACGCAATGCACAGCGCATAGACAAATACCTTAGTCACGGTATCGCTTTCGCGGTAAAGCTCTTCGGGCTGATCGGGAAGCATATATGCCGTGAAGGTCTCGCCGAGATACGGAGAGCCTCCCCCATAATTCGTAACATATGCCCTGATCCACTCGCCGTTTTCCGACTGATACTTCACGTAAACGTCCGCGTGACTGCCTATGACCTCATACTCCGTGACAGAGACTGTAACGGGAGTCCCCTCGGTCAGATACTCACGGGTATTGAGATGCCCGAAGATAAAAGCTCCGGGTACGCACACGATAAGCGCCAGACCTATGAAAAGAAACGGCAGGAGCGCAGGCTTTTTCATCTTTGACCTGTCCATGGCTTACTTGAGTGAAAAGGCTTCCTTTGCCTTTGCTGCGATATTTTCAGCGGAAAGTCCGAACTCCTTGAGAAGCTCGACTGCGGGACCTGAGTGACCGAACTCGTCGTTCACGCCTACCTTGATAACAGGCACGGGACAGCACTCCGTAACTGCCTCTGCGACCGCAGAGCCGAGTCCGCCGATAATGCTGTGCTCCTCAGCAGTAACGATAATCCCCGTCTCCTTTGCACACTTACAGATGAGTTCCTTGTCGAGCGGCTTGATAGTATGGATATTGACAACTCTTGCGGATATGCCGTCATTTGCAAGAGCCTCTGCCGCCTGAAGTGCCTCGTTGACCATCAGTCCTGTTGCAACTATAGTAACGTCACTGCCGTCCCTGAGAACGATTCCCTTGCCGAGCTCGAACTTGTAGTCAGCATTGTCGTTGATAACGGGAACTGCCAGACGCCCGAAGCGCATATATACGGGTCCGTTGAAGTCGAGGGCAGCTCTTACCGCAGCCTTTGCTTCAACATCGTCGGAGGGATTGATTATAGTCATGCCCGGGATAGTCCTCATGAGGGCGATATCCTCGTTGCACTGGTGAGTAGCACCGTCCTCGCCGACGGAAATTCCCGCGTGAGTTGCACCTATCTTTACATTCAGGTGTGGATATCCAATAGAATTGCGGACTATCTCAAATGCACGTCCTGCCGCAAACATAGCAAAGGTGCTTGCAAAGGGGATCTTTCCGCAGGCAGCAAGTCCTGCTGCAACACCCATCATGTTTGCCTCGGCGATACCGCAGTCGAAGAAGCGATCGGGATAAACCTTCTTGAAAATGCCCGTCTTTGTAGCGGCAGCAAGATCCGCATCGAGGACAACGAGCTCGGGGTACTCCTCGGCAAGGTCTCTGAGCGCCTCACCATAGCTCTCTCTGGTAGCCTTCTTTATAACATCTGCCATTTTATTAGTCCTCCAATTCTTTTAACTGCGCGCTGAGCTCCGCCATTGCCTGATCGTACTGCTCCTTGTTGGGAGCTGTGCCATGCCAGCCCACCTGATTTTCCATGAACGAGACACCCTTGCCCTTTATGGACTTCTGGATTATCGCAACCGGCTTGCCGGTAACAGCCTCGGCTGCCTCAAAGGCTCTGTCAATGCTGTCGAAGTCGTGGGCGTCCATTGTTATAACGTGCCAGCCAAATGCGGCGAACTTGTCAGTGATAGGCTCGGGTGAGCAGACCTCTGTGATAGGTCCGTCGATCTGCAAGCCGTTGTTATCGACGATAGCCACAAGGTTGGAAAGCTCCTTATGAGCGGCAAACATAGCTGCCTCCCAGACCTGTCCCTCCTCTATTTCTCCGTCGCCGAGGATAGTGTATACCTTGTAGGACTTGCCGTCGAGCTTTCCTGCAAGAGCCATTCCGCAGGCTGCTGATATTCCCTGTCCGAGCGAGCCGCTGGACATATCAACGCCCGGAATATGGATACACGGGTGTCCCTGCAAAAGCGCGCCTATGTGACGGAGCGACTTCAGCTCCTCCTCGGGGAAATATCCCTTCTGTGCAAGAACCGAATACAGTGCCGGCGCAGTATGCCCCTTTGAAAGCACAAGCCTGTCTCTGCCCGGGTCATCAGGCTGAGACGGGTCAACATTCATCTTGTTGAAGTAGAGATAGGTCAGTGTATCGCTGATCGAGAGCGAACCGCCCGGGTGACCCGACTTGGCGTTATAAGTACCCTCGATAACGCCCATTCTTACCTTGCAGGCTATCCTCTGCAATTCTTTTTTGCTTGATACGTCCATAATAACCTCCATAAAGTTACTTTGTCCTCCCTTAAAGGAGGGATATTCCAACGGTCATAAACCGCAGTTATCATTATTTTCTCAGATCTATCTGGATCACAAACATTCTGTCGTCGCGGTAATACGTCGCATTCTTAGTATCGGCGACCTTTAATATCTCGTGTTTGCCGAGCAAGTGCTCGATCGCGTCGCAGTATGTATCATAATCCGCGAACATTATCTCACAGTAATCACCGCTGCAGCCGGAAACATAGTCCTTTACTGCTTCAAGATCATATTCAGTGAAATAAGCTCCGTCGCGCACGAGGTAATAATTGTCAAGCGGGATACACTTGGGAACATAGTTCTGTTCGGACGAAATAGAGCGCGTTCTCAGCATTATATCGTCGTTGAACATGAAATATTCTCTGGACGGAGCACGGGAGCTTTCATCGTCCCACGTCGTATCTATCCAGTAGTAGTCGCCGTTGAGCATTACATAGTTCCATGCATGGAATCCCTCTGCCATATATCCTCTGCACACTCCTGCTTCCACACCCATGCGCTTCATCAGATAGCCAAAGCCCTCGGCATACCCCGAGCATATCGCCTTGCCTTCGACGAGTGCGCCGTAGGAAGTTGCGAATTTGCCGTTTCCTCCCGACTCCATACCTGCGTAGTCGTACTCGCAGCGGTCTATAAGCGCGTCATGCGCCGCAAGGATACGATCGTATACATCTGCGTCCTCACCGGGCAGAGATGCGATTATCTCGTCGGCAGCGTCTTCGAGCTCCGCAAACATCTCAGGCAGATTATCCTCATCAATACCGTCAATGAACCCGAATTGCAGCTCGACGGAATCGGACTTAGGGTAATAGTAGTAGCTGTCAAGCCAGAATATCTCGGGACAGTCGTCCTTAAGCTGCACGAAAGCTGCCCGTATATCCGATTTTTTTACAAATTCGTCAATTACAACAGTAGAGTTAAGCTGCAAAAGATCATCGCAGAACTTCTCATACCACGCAAATTCCTCGCGGCAGTCTATAGGATCCTCTACTTCGTTTTCTCTGTAAAGCTCGTACTTCTGCGGCATTTCTATCTCTGTCTCAGGCACAAACGGAACAGAGCATCCGCTCAGCATTACCGCCGCGCACATCACTGCAAGCACTTTTTTCATTCCAATTCCCTATCCTTTATATTATCACATTTTTTCTGAGTCTGCAAGTCCTTCTGCGTGTTTCTTATATCAAGCCGCACCGCTTGATTATATGGTCGATCAGCTCTGCAACCGCTCCGTTCTCGCATGAATGCGAGAGCACGAGGTCTGCAGCATTTTTAACTGTATCTTCAGCATTCGAAGGACAAGCGCCTAAATCGGCAGCTTCAAGCATTTCTATATCGTTGTCGAAATCTCCTATCGAAACGAATGTAAAACCTTCCATTCCCGGAAGATGACGATATTGGCTCAGAGCCGAGCCCTTGCTTATCCCCTTAGGAAGCATTTCGTAGAACATCTCTGATGACTTTACAAAATCCACCGTATCATAACCCTTTTGCCGCACGAGGACTTGTATGTATTCCATATCCTCGGGCGACATGGAGAACAGGACCTTCAGCCAGCCGCCCTCCTCTATGTCGGAAAGCTCGGCATAATTCGGTAGTATATTGCACAGCTTAGTATGAAGCTTCTGGTAATCATTGTTGCGGAAGACGTATGTACCGTCCGCGCGGAGGACTTCTCCTCCAACGTCAGGCATCAGCGCCAGTATCTCCTCTGTTATCGCCTTTGACTCAAGTGGAAGAGGCTGAGTATAAAGCGTCTTATCGGAGTAGTAATCGTGTATAGCTGCACCATTATACATTATAACAGGATAATTCAGTTCCATCATAGCACGATATTGCTCAAAAGACTGTATCGTCCTTCCCGTTGCCACAGTAAAGCGTCCTCCGAGCTGCGAAAACCGCTGTATCGCCGCTCGGTCGATGTCGGTTATCTGCTTTTTCGCGTTCAGCAGAGTTCCGTCCATGTCGCTCATCAGCACTACCTTTGATATATCTTCAAACAAATTCTCACATCTTTTCCAGCTTTCTCAGAACTGCCTGAAAATACTCCGGCAGCTCACTTGAAAACTCCATATATTCGCTCGTCGCAGGGTGGACAAAGCCGATCTTACGCGCGTGAAGGCATTGCCCCTCCAGCCCCTTGAAAGGCTTTCCGTAAACATCATCGCCGAGCACGGGGTGCCCGATATAGGCAAGGTGGACTCGTATCTGATGAGTGCGCCCCGTCTCAAGGCGAAGCCTTATGTGTGCATATCCGCCATACTGCTTCATCACCGAGTAATGAGTAACCGCATTCCTCGAATTTTCGTGAGTTACACACATTTTCTTGCGGTCGGTCTTATGACGTCCTATCGGCGCGTCGATCGTCCCATCTGATTCCTTGAAATAACCAACTGCGACTGCCTCATATTCGCGCGTGAAGCTGTGTTCCTTTATCTGCGCGGCAAGCCCAAGATGCGCCCTGTCATTCTTTGCGACGATCAGCAGTCCGCTCGTGTTTTTGTCGATACGGTGGACTATCCCGGGGCGTATCACTCCATTTATCCCCGAAAGGCTGTCACCGCAGTGGTGCAGCAGGGCGTTCACAAGCGTACCGGTAGGGTTGCCGTGCGCAGGGTGGACGACCATGCCCTTGGGCTTGTTGACCACAAGAAGGTCATCGTCCTCATATACTATATCAAGCGGGATATCCTCGGGCTGCGCATCGAGCGGCTGCGGTTCAGGAATATCCACAGTAATGCAGTCGCCGCTGCGGAGCTTATAGTTTTTGCTCGTCTGATCACCGTTGATAAGGACGCTCCCCTTTTCGATGAGTCCCTGAACAGCAGAGCGTGTAAGCTCCGCAATATTATCCGAGATATACTTATCCGCCCTGCTTCCGGAATTATTCTCATCGACTGTCAGAGTAAGCTTATCACTCATCGCCGGGCTCCTTTGGTGTTTCAAGCTCTGCACTGATCTTTGCAGCCGCTTTCTTTGATTTTTCAATCTTAGGGTCAATAAAAACACCATACCAGATCAGCAGAGCAAAGGCAACGGTCACACAGATATCCGCCACATTGAAAATCGCAAAGTGAAACAGCTTTATCTCAAACATATCCACGACATACGAAAAGCGAATGCGGTCAATGAGATTCCCGACACCGCCTGCGATGAACAGAGAAACAGCTATATCGAGCAGTTTAGAGCGTTTGAACACCTTTACCAGAAACACTGCACAGGCGATGAGGACTATCGAGGTAAAGCCCACGAGAAACCACCTCTGTCCAGACATACTCCCGAAGATAGCACCGTCATTTTCAAGGTAGGTAAGGTCGATGATCCTGAAATCGCCGATGTGAATGAACTCCATGCTGACCTTAGGCTGAAGCGAATCCACCGCCCAGTACTTTACTGCCTGATCCGCACCGACAAGAACAATTATCATCACAATGAGAAAAACTGCCACGTCATCTATCCTTTCAATAAATACGCCTGCCGCCACTCAAGGCAGCAGGCAATATAGTCCTAATTATTGTTCTATTACTGTAGCACAGCGCTCACAGAGAGTCGGATGGGTGTGATTGGTGCCGACATATTTTGAGAAACACCAGCAGCGCTCGCACTTATCACCGTCTGCCTTTGCCACTTCAAAGCTCGTCTCGCCCTCAGACTTTTCCACCTCAACAGCGGAAACGATGAGTATCTCGGCAAGCCGATCTGCAAGGGCGCTGTAGCGCTCATACTCGGAATCGCTGCTCTTTATGATTACCTTCGCTTCGAGCGACTTACCGATAGTCTTTGCATTTCTTGCCTCCTCAAGCACCTTGTTTGCGGACTCGCGGACAGAGTAAATGAAGCTCCACTTGTCAACAAATTCGCCGTCAAAGTCAATTCCCGATTTCTCAGGCATCGTATTGAGGAAAACGCTCTGAGTGTCGTCGGCGGAGGTGTGCGGCATGAACTGCCATATCTCCTCAGCGGTGAATGAAATAATAGGTGCAGCAAGCCTTGCTACCGCGCTCAGAATGCGGTACATAGTCGTCTGAGCGGCGCGGCGGAGCTGCGAATCCTCCTTCTCACAGTAAAGTCTGTCCTTGATGATGTCAAGGTAGAAGTTGGACATATCTATAACGCAGAAATTATGTATAGCGTGGAAAACAATATGGAAATCAAAGGCGTTATACCCCTCATTCACCTTGTCGATAAGGGAATCAAGCTTCATGAGCGCCCATTTATCAAGCTCTGTGAGCTGTGAATCCGGCACGCTGTCTCTGTCGGGGTCGAACTCTCCGACGTTTCCGAGAATGAACCTTGCCGTATTTCTTATCTTCTTGTAGGCATCGGAAAGCTGGCTCAAAATGGGCTTCGATATCCTGATATCGCTGTGATAATCTGACGAAGCTACCCACAGGCGCAGGATATCCGCGCCGTACTGATCGGTTATCTCGCTCGGGTCGATTCCGTTTCCGAGAGATTTGTGCATAGTCTTGCCCTCACCGTCAACGACCCAGCCGTGGGTGCAGACAGCCTTATATGGGGCAGTTCCCTTGTATACAACAGAGGTCAGGAGCGACGACTGGAACCAGCCTCTGTACTGATCTGCGCCCTCAAGATAGAGGTCGGCAGGCCATGTCAGACCCTCATGCTGCTCCATAACGGCAGTATGCGAAACGCCGCTGTCGAACCATACGTCCATGATATCGTATTCCTTTGTGAACTCGCCGCAGCCGCAGTCGCACTTAACTGTAGACGGAATAAACTCGGAAGCCTCCTTAGTCCACCATGCGTCTGAGCCTTCTTTACGGAACAGGTCGGATATAGCGCCGATGGTCTCGTCGGTGTAAATAGGCTTTCCGCAGTCCTTGCAGTAGATAACAGGGATAGGCACGCCCCATGTTCTCTGACGGGAAATGCACCAGTCGCTTCTGTCGCGGACCATGCCCTTTATGCGATCCTCGCCCCATTCGGGTATCCACTGAACGTCCTCGATAGCCTTTACAGCCTCGTCCTTGAAGCCGTTCACCGAGCAGAACCACTGCTCGGTCGCGCGGTAGATGATAGGACTGTTGCAGCGCCAGCAGTGCGGATACTGGTGGACGATCTTCTGAATGGCAAGCAGCGCGCCGAGCTCCTCGAGCTTTGCTGCAATAGCCTTGTTTGCCTCGTCGGTGTCCATTCCCTCGAATTCACCCGCTTCGGCAGTCTGTCTGCCCTTTGAGTCAACGCAGACGATTATGCCGATGTCATCGTAGTTCTTGCAGACCTCGAAGTCCTCAACGCCGTAACCCGGAGCGGTATGTACGCAGCCCGTACCGCTTTCGAGAGTAACATGGTCGCCTACGATTATCGGTGACGGACGGTCATAGAGGGGGTGCTTTGTTTTCATGCCCTCAAGCTCAGCGCCCGTGAATATATGCTCCGTAGTGTAATCGGAGATACCGGCTGTCTCCATGGTCGTGCGGACGAGCTCCTCTGCCATGACATAATACTCATCGCCAACGTGAACGAGAGTGTAGTTATACTCAGGTCCGAGGCAGATAGCGAGGTTTCCGGGGATAGTCCATGTTGTAGTCGTCCAGATGACGAAATATATCTTTGAAAGGTCGAGTCCGAGCCCAGTGAAGATACCCTTGTCTTCGGTGACGTTAAACTTCACGTAGATAGAGTGGCAGGGATCGTTGGAGTACTCGATCTCTGCCTCAGCAAGAGCGGTGTTGCAATCGGGGCACCAGTAAACGGGTTTGAGTCCCTTGTACATATAGCCGCGCTTTGCCATTTCGCCGAACACCTCAACCTGACGAGCCTCGTACTCGGGCTTCAGGGTAACGTAGGGATCGTCGTAATCGCCGAGGGTCCCCAGTCTCTTGAACTGGCGCATCTGATTCTGAACGTGAGTGAGAGCAAAGTCGTGGCAGTGCTTTCTCAGTTCGACAGGCGGGATAGCTCCGTTCTCGACGCCGATAGCCTTCATTGCTTTCAGCTCGATAGGAAGACCGTGTGTATCCCAGCCGGGAACGTAGGGGGCACAGAATCCGCTCATATTCTTATACTTGACAATGAAGTCCTTGAGAGTCTTATTAAGCGCCGTACCGAGGTGTATCTCGCCGTTTGCATAGGGAGGTCCGTCATGGAGAATATACGAAGGCTTCCCCTGATTCTTCTCTATCATCTTGTAATAGAGTCTTTCGCTTTCCCATTTTTCGAGCGTTTCAGGCTCTCTTTTAGGCAGATTTCCTCGCATCGGGAAATCCGTTTTCGGTAAATTAAGGGTGTTATTGTAATCCTGTGCCATTTTTCAATGATCCCTTGCAGCTTTATGCAGGGGATCCTCCTTTCAAGCTATTTTCCGTATTTAATCCGGTTAGAGGTGAATACTTATTCTTCCTCTGTCTGTGATGAAGCTGCTTCCTCTGCTGCCGCAACAGCTGCTGCTATCTCCTCGGCAGTTTCAGTCTCAACAGGCTCTGATGCTTCCTCAAAGCTCTCAGGCATCGAAGAAATGAGCTCTAAGTGGCTCTTGTACATCTCGAAGAGGCTCTTCTTGAAGTCAGCTACCTGCTGCTGAGCCTCGATAAGGGCTTCCTTTTCTCTTGCGATCTCCTCGCGGTTCTTTTCCATAGCATCGGCGTGCTGGCGAACAGCCTCGTCCTCAAGGGCATCTGCCTTTGCCTGAGCCTCAGCGATGATCTTCTCAGCCTTTTCATTTGCCTCATCGATCACCTGATGACCCTGTCTCTGAGCGCCGAGAAGAGCGTCCTTGAGCGCATCCTCGTCCTTCATATACTCTCTTACCTTGTCAGCGAGTATCTGGATCTTGTTGTTAGCTTCTGCACGCTCGCGTTCCATTTCGTCGAGCTCTGCTTCGAGCTGAGAGAGAAATTCGTCGATCTCCTCCTGCTTATAGCCGAAAGCAGCCTTTTCAAACCTCTTATTTCTAACGTCCTTTGAAGTAATCATTTTCATTCACCTCATATATATTTTTGCAGATTTATGTGTATCCGCCCCTTTTTAGTGGAGCCGTTGATACCTGATAAAACGAATCTTCCGCAGCCTCTCACAGAAAGCACATCGCCCTCTGAGAGCTCCTGCGAGACTGATGAAACGGGAAAATGGTTGACCTCTACCCGTTCCGAGCGAATCAGCGCTGCCGCCTTTTCACGGCTAACCTTTGCCGCAAGGCTGACTACGCAGTCAAGCCTGAGTGATGCGACCGTTCCGCTCATATCCCTGAATTCCTGCTTCGATTCAAGCCCGAACGGCTGATCGTCCGATACTTTCACGCCGACTCTGCCGATCTTTGATACACAAGTGAGTATCAGCTTTGCAGCAGTTTCGGTGACAAAGACCTGCGCAATGCCTTCGTCGATGATGATATCGCCAACGACCTCCCGCTTGAGCTTCTGACCCATAAGATAGCCGAGGAAGTCCCTGTGCGTAAGGGTATCCTCTTTCCTGTAGCTGAAGGTAAGGCATCTCATAGGGAATTCTCCGATAACATAGTCCTCACAGTAATCAGGGAAAACTGCGAGCATTTTCCTTCTTGCTTCCGGAAATCCGCCCCACAGCATATGCAGCAGCCCGCCCGTATTCTCAGCGCACCAGAGCTCAGACTGTGCACACTGCCGCTCGTCGAGAAACCGGGAAAATACGGCACAGCCGTCTCTTTCACAGCGGCTGACCATATCTCCCAGTCTCGCAGCAAAAAGCTTATCCGTCGGCTCGTTCATCAGATGAATACGCCGTTATTTTCAAGCTCACCCACGAGGTCTTCGCCGATGAATCCCACATTGTAGGGAGTGATTATATAAGTAAGATTAGCAACAGGCTTGAGGCTGCCGCCGTTTGCATAAGCAACACCCACGAGGAAGTCGATTATTCTTCTCTTATTTTCAGGAGAAGCTGTCTCAAGATTGAGTACTACCGTCTTCTTTGCGATAAGGTGGTCTGCTATCTGCTTTGCGTCCGTGAAAGCTGAGGGCTTTACAAGAACTACCTGAAGCTGAGCTGTAGTCTGGATATTAACAACTTTATTTCTTCTTCCCGTGCCTTCATTTGCAGCAGGCTCGTCGCTGTCAGCTGACTGATAGCTGCGCTCGTGACGTACAGGCACATCTGCCTGATCAAAATCGTCCTCATCGGCGGCAAAGAAGAATTCCTTGATGTTCTCAAAAAGTTTCATTTTTTACTCCATTCCCCGCATTTTATATTTATCCCCTCAACGGCGTATGCGGAACGCCGCAGAAGGAGCTTTTGCTGCTTGCCGTATGGCAGCGTATGTCCTATTTACTGTAGTTTCTCGCCCCAAACAGTCCCGTACCTATGCGAACGAGCGTGGAGCCGTATTTTATGGCTTGGGTATAGTCGTGTGTCATGCCCATTGAGAGCACCTGCATATCCGCGCCGCTTATTTTTTCTTCCCTTAGCTTGTTGAAAAGCTCCTGCATTTTTCCCAGAAAGATATCGCTGTCTGTCGGAGGAGGTATCGTCATAAGTCCCTTTATTCTGATGTTTTTCAGCAGAGTCAACCGCCCTATAAGCTCGTGGAGCTTGTCCGGAGCAACTCCGCCCTTTGAATCTTCTCCCCCGATATTGACCTCGCAGAGTATGTCCATTACCCTACCGTGCTTTGAGGCGAGGCGGTCTATCTCGGTGCCGAGCTTCAGGCTGTCCACCGACTGTATCATGCTTACAGACTCAATGATATATTTCACCTTGTTCGTTTGCAGACCTCCGATGAACTGTACCTCTGCCGGCGAATACGATCCTGCCTTTGAAAGGTACTCCTGGACCCTGTTCTCTCCCAGCAGGTCTATGCCGAGAGACACCGCATGATTCACTATATCGGGGGCAACGGTCTTTGTCACAGCCATAATGCGTATGTCGCCGCTGTTTCTGCCGTATTTCTCAGCAGCCTCGCGCACGTTTTCGCGTATTACTCTGAGATTCTCATCAACAAAGCTGTAATTGCTTTCCAACTTTTACTCACCTTCGGTAATTATATCATCGTAGAGCGCAAGATACTCGGCATCGCCCGAATGGACTGCCGAAAGTACATAGTCTCCGCCCTCGTATATGACGTCTATCTTTCTGAACTCGGGCTGCTCGCCCTTCATGATGTATACGCCCTTGCAGCTGACCGTTTTTACGGTCTCTGCGCCGTTTTCATCAGTAGTCTTTTCTTCCGTTTCTGCGAATCTTATAGCCTCGCGCGGAACCTTCAGACCCTTGTATTCGCCTCTGACCAGCTCTACATTTGCAGCCCTGTGCTGCACAAGATCGTAATTGAAGCTGTTGCATGAAAGTATTATCATACTCTGAGATGAACCTGCCTCATCACGGATATCGCATATCTCAGCATCATAGAGCTCGGCGGAGGACTCAAATCTCAGCTGCATCGTATCACCGATAGCATACAGCTTCTTGGAATTATCGGCAACTATAACAAGATACCATCCGTATCCGTCCACAAGCTTACCTACTATAGTCGGATCGTCAAGCTTATTGTCGCTTACGGAATTGATCTGGTCTATCGTCAGCGTATCAAGGCTTTCAACAGTCAGAGTATTCTCGTATCCGTCGCAATAGCTGACAAAATATGCGGAACGATCTGATTTTATCACCTCGACCGGTTCTGCCGACTTTTGCTCAAGCTGTGCTATATCTGCCTTTATATCGCTTATCTCCTGATCGAAGTTATCCACCTCGTCAGTGATTATCTGATATGTACTCATCTGAACGACAAGCGTATCCATGACGTCCTTCACAGTATCGTAGTCCTTCATATCCCTGCTGTAGATGAGGCTTCGGTAGCTCTCGTCGATGCTGTCGGAAAGGCTTGAAGGCTGAGCCGATTCAAGTGTTCCGGGGTTTTGTATCTTTTCGAGTATCGCGAGATCGCTCCTGAGCTTTTCGAGCTCTCTGTTAATACTTATCTGCTCGTCACTGGGATACACAAGAGCTATAGTGCTTCCGTTGCCGAGTCTGCCTCCGTCGGAGACATTATAGCTGAGTGAACCGCTGCCGCTGTAGGTTACAGGCTCCTCATCTCTTATAAAAACACCCCTGTATTCCTTTGAAAAGCTTGCCTCCGCCATCAATGCCGAGACAGTCTCGCTTTCCCTGTTGCGGAAATTATAAACTATGCTGATAAATATTATCAGGAGCAGTATGAGTACGATATTTCTGAGAAGCTTGACCAAAAAGCTTCCCTCGGAACGCCAAAACCGAAAGCGTGCCATTTATTCGGACTTTTCGGAGGCATCAAGGATCGAAACGGGCCTTGCGGGAATAATTGTTGAAATAGCGTGCTTATATACAAGCTGCTGTTTTCCGTCGCAGTCGAATATCGCAACGTAGCTGTCAAAGCCTCTCACCATACCCTTGAACTGAAATCCGTTGGTGAGGATTATCGTCACCATGATCCTGTCTTTTCTGCACTGATTGAGAAATACGTCCTGCAGATTGATCGTTTTGTTCATACACATTCTCCTATCTTTATTATTTTCCTTGTGCATAAGAATACACACAACTTATTATATCACATATCCGGACGATTTGCTATACATTTTTTGCATTTTTCTAAAATTTCATTTTTTTTATTAATTCTGTCCAAAACGATCCACTGAATGCGACTGTTTTTTCTAAACCATGTCAGTTGCCTTTTGGCGTATCTTCGTGTTTCCTGTTTGATTTTGTCGATGCATTCCTCCAGCGGCATAACACCCTCGAAGTAAGGAACAAGCTCCTTGTAGCCGATAGCGTTGGCGGCTGTTTTCATTCCGCTGAGCTTCCAAAGCTCATAAGCCTCTTCGATAAGCCCCCTTCTGACCATTTCGTCCACTCTAAGGTTTATGCGGTCGTAAAGGAGCTGTCTGTTCTCGTAGGTAAGTCCGAATATCAGCGAGGAATACGGACTTTCTGCAAGCCTGCTCTCCGCCTTCAGCTCGCTGAATCGCCTTCCTGTGACGTGCAGCACCTCAAGCGCGCGCACAACTCTCACGACGTTATTGGGGTGTATGCCCCGTGCGGCCTCCGGATCGGCTTCCGCAAGCCTTGCGTGCAGAGCTTCATTACCGTACTCACGGGCAAATTCATACAGCTGTGAACGGTACTCTTCATCGCTGCCGCCCTCGGAAAACCGCACGTTTTCCAGCAATGAGTCCATATAAAGACCCGTTCCTCCTACTACTATCGGCTGCGCGCCCCTGCTGAGGATATCTGCTATCTCTCGGTGCGCGAGCCTGACGTAATCTGCTGCACTGAACGCAGTCTCTCTATCAAGAAAGTCGATGAGGTGGTGAGGTATCCCCTGCATTTCCTCGCGTGTAGGCTTGGCGGAGGCTATATCCATGCCCTTGTATATCTGCATGGAATCGGCGGAGACCACCTCTCCGCCGTATATTTTCGCAAGCTCAACTCCGAGCCACGTTTTGCCGGAAGCTGTAGGACCTGCTACTGCAAGCACAAAGGGCTTATTCTGTTTCGTCATCGTTTTTCTCCTTTGCAGCAGCATTCCTGTTCCTGAGCTTTTCCACTGCGGCAATGACTAAAACTGCCGCAAGTGCAGCTCCCATGATTATGAGCCAGATTGCAGCAGCAGTCCGGATAAAGGGTATCCCTCCGTCGGGATCGCCGCTGTCGGGGAGTTCTCCCGCGGCAAAAGCTGAAAGTCCGCTCGTTAGCATAAGCGAAGCAATTAATACAGCTGCAGCAATACCGTAAACAGCTTTATTCCCTTTCATCAGATCCCTCCTGTTCTTCCCGGCGCATCTTCTTTTTCAGCATCCTTGACGAGATGATCGTAATGATAATGCACACTATCAGTCCGGCAGCAAGCGCTCCTGTCACTATGATATAAAATGCAGGTATAAAGGCAAGAGCACTGCCGTGACTCGCGTAAATAAGCATATTTCCGATCATACCTTTCTCCTTTTGCTCATAGGTCTCATGTCCGCCCGAACTGGTGGGCGATATTGCTCTTGCTCATCGTGAACATTACAGGTCTGCCGTGAGGACAATGCCTTATCCGATCGTCGAAATAAACCTGCTCTGCAAGTGACTGAAGCTCCTCGGGCGAGTTCTTGTCGTTGCCTTTTATAGCGGACTTGCACGCAACAGTATGAAGCATATCATCAAGCAGACGGGACTGCGGATCATGCTTGTAAAGACGCAGATTTTCAGCTATCTCTGAGATAACGTTATCTATTTCAAGCTCCGGCAGGAACGTAGGGACTGCCGTTGCCGTTACGCACGGACGCTGAGAAAAATCAAAGGTAAAGCCCATATCCTCAAGCATCTCGGCGTTCGTTTCGAGCGCATTGAATTCGTCCGCAGTCAGCAGCACCTTGACTCCCGTAAGCAAAGCCTGACTGTACCGGCGGCAATTCCGGCTTTTGAGCCGCTCGAAGATTATCCTTTCATGCGCAGCGTGCTTGTCTATCATAATAACTGTATCGTCTCCGAGCTCGGCAATGACATAAAGCCCGAACGCTTCGCCAATAACACGTATCTTCGGCTTTTCAGTCCAAACAGATTCAGATTTTACGGCAGTCTCCTCAGGCTTCGGAGCATTCTCGAATGAACGGCTGCTGATATAGCTGAAGCCTTGTATCGGTGCGGTATCTTGCTGCGGCAGCTTCTCCGTCACTGCTTCGGGCTGTTCCGATACAGGTGCAGCAGTCTGCTCAGGAGTCTGCTCAGCGTAAAACTCCCTCTCGTCACTGTCTATGTCCGCAAGAATATCGGAATTATATGCAGGAGAGAAGCTCGGCTTCGGCACGAAAGCTTCCTCCGTGTGCACAGGCGGAGCACTGTGTTCCGTATCTCGTGACTGAGCCATGTTTCGCTCGGTCTCCTCTATTTTGTCAACGGGAGTGAATATGAACTCCTGCTGATCTATTTTCTGCTCAACAGGGGCAGGCTTCGCCCAGTCCGTCGGCGGCTTAAGTTCAAAATCATAAAGCAGGCCATCATTCATGAAGGCGTTCTTCACAGCAAAATATATCGCATCGGAAACATTTTTTTCATTGACAAATCTCACCTCCGCCTTAGCAGGGTGGATATTGACATCCATGTCGTTTGGCTGCAGATCTATGAAAAGAACGCAGGCAGGAAACTTTCCCGTCATCAGCATATTCTCATAGGCATTCTCTATAGCTGCCGAGCACAGCCGCGAACGGACATATCTGCCGTTTACAAAGAAATTCTGGAAAGCCCTGTTTGTCTTTGAGTAAAGCGGCTTGATGATATATCCGCCAATGCGAACTCCCTCATACTCGTGCTCCACCGGAATGAGGTCTCTTGCGAAATCGCGGCCGTATACGGCATATATTGCAGAAAAAAGCTCGCCGTCCCCGCTTGAATTGAATTCTATTCTGTTATCCCTGATAAACTTGAACGCAACGCCCGGGTGGGACATCGTTATCTTCTGAAGTATCTGGCTCACGGCATTAGCTTCGGTAACGTCCTTTTTCATGAACTTGCGCCTTGCAGGAACGTTATAGAAAAGATCGCGTATGACGATAGTCGTGCCGTCCGGACAGCCGCTTTTATCGTGGAGGGTCTCAGCACTTCCCTCTATGTTGTAAATAGTCCCGTAAGTATCACTGCGCTGCTTTGTCATGAGCTCTACCCTGGCAACAGCAGCAATAGAGGCAAGAGCCTCTCCGCGGAAGCCAAGCGTCAATATATTATCAAGATCAGCCTTATCGGATATTTTGCTCGTAGCATGGCGCAGAAAAGCTGTAGGTACGTCATCAAACGCCATTCCGCAGCCGTCGTCCGTCACTCTCATATATGTGACTCCGCCGTTCTTTATCTCGATGGTTATATGCTTCGCTCCCGAATCTATTGAGTTCTCCACGAGCTCCTTGATGACCGAGGATGGGCGCTCTATGACCTCTCCCGCGGCGATGAGCTCTGCTGTTTCCTTATCCAACACATTTATCGACGGCATTTTTTCCTTCCTTTCTGTTTTTTATGCAAAACCTCTTTTATGCGGGGCTCTGCCCACATCTCTGCATGGGGCTGTCTGCCCCTGCGTTCAGAATCTCGCCTTTTTGTCGGTCAGCAGCACTCCCCCGAACGGGATATGCTCCGCTTCATAAAGCGACTCGTCCTGCTTCGTGAAGTACCTCTCCGAGATTATTGCGAACGGGTGTGCAGCTATCGGAGCGCCCTCGCGGTACTCGGATTCGGGTGTTATTGAGTCGTCCCCCTCAAGACCGGTCTGTATCGAGCGTATCTGCGGCATTTCCCAGAGCTTTTTTGCGAGCTCCCTGAGCCTTTCTATCGCATCCTTACGGTAGGGAGTGCCCTCACTGTCCCAGTCAAGAACTTCGTCCTCGACCACGAGCAGAATGAAGCTGAACTCGCCCTTTATAGGGTAATTGTTCATGAAGTATCCCCTCACGGACGAAAACCCATCGCAGTCGTACTCGCTCTGCCAGTAGCCCTCATCATGGTGCTGTTCAAAGCCGAGCATAAAGTCCTCTTCAAGCAGCGTCTGATTGTGCAGGATTATCTCCTCGCGGCTGCGCTGCTCCGCCTTGCCCCAGTAGCCCGAGCGGAATACGAGCCCCGCCCGTTCGAGCCGCTCCTCTATCTGTTTTACCGTGTCGAAGTCCACCTCATAGCGATTGAACTCCATATCCAAACTAAAATATGCAGGCATTTGCCGCACCTCCTATATCTAATGCGTGACAGAAGTTTCTTTTTGAGCTTACGTGTTGCTAAGATAACTCAGTATTCCGAGCTACGCAAGCAGCTTTTACAATTTATCGCAGTATTCTTTATATTCATTAAAACAGCCTGCTACATACCTTATCTCTTTGCTGCCGTCAGCCTTTAAAGTTACACTTATTTCATCTGCTTCCAGTCCGCATGCATCAATCGAGAATTTTGTGTCTCCGTTTCTGTATACACCTATCCATATGATCTCCATATCCCCGATCAGTTCTTCTTCGGAAGTCTCTCCTATGAGCAAGTCGGGCTTGAACAGAAAATAGTCTGCTGCGCTCTTTTTCATCCCATAGTCTATACGTTCTTTGTCAGAGAAAAGCTTTTCAAACCGTGAAAAGCAGATCCCCGATTCTGTTGTTTCCGGAGTATCCGTTTCGATATATGCTTCCGTACTTTCTTCTTCTATTCCTTTCGGATACCACTCCACATACCCCTCGTAACCATACTCATTAGTAGCCGGATTTGCAAAATAGTAAAATTTGCCGTGGGGCGAATCAATGCTTATACGCTCATGCTCTTTTCTCTTCGCTTACTTTTCCTTTTTTCGAGAACAGCTTATCAAAAAGTCCCATAGTAACACTCCTTAAAAATTTCCCGTCATATATCATGAGTTCCGGGGGAGCATAGATCACGCCGAGCCGATTCAGCTCGCGAGCTCGTGCTTCTTTTCAAGTATGCGCAGGACACTTTCGTCAATGCGCTTCTGCGCGATGTCTCCGTTCTGGACAGCTTCCTCGACGGCTTCGACTGCCGCTCCGATGTCCTGCGGCATGAGCACTATGTCCACCCCTGCCTGTATCGACATGACAGCCGCCTCGCCAGAGTTGTAAACGCGCGATATCGTGTTCATTTGTTGGGAATCGGTTATCACAAGTCCCTCAAAGCCGAGCTCTCCTCGCAGGAGCTCCGTGACTGCGGCGTAGGAAAGGTCACAGGGGAGCCCGTCTCCGAGACCCGTTACTGTCTGATGACCGACCATTACAAAGTCCGCACCCGACTCTATCCCCTCCGCAAACGGTATCAGCTCTGTCTCACGCAGCTCGTCAAGCGAGCGGTAAAGGGTAACGCTCGAATCATAATGCGTGTTGCCGTCTTCCGCGCCGAGCCCCGGAAAATGCTTCAACGTAGCGCAGACTCCGCTTTCGTGAAGTCCGCTCACAACACCCGAGGCCATGCTCGCTACCACATATGGGTCGCTGCTGAAAATACGGCTGCCGAGCTCGTTTGCGCAGCTTATATCCACGTCCGCAACGGGCGCAAAGTCCACGTTGAAGCCGAGTCCGCCGATGTCCGCGCCGATAGTCCTGCCGATACCGACCGCCGTGTCGTAGTCGCCGAGGTCGCCGTAATAGCGCATTCCATAGAACGACGTCGTACCGAGCCTTTGCGCTGCACGGGCGATAGTTCCCCCTTCCTCGTCAACGGCGGTAAACAGACCCGTTCGCGAGAGCGACTGAAAGTCTGCAAGGAGCTGCCGCGTCTGGTCGGTCGTTTCGAGATTTTTCGCAAAGAGAACTATCCCTCCGACCGGAAGCTCCTCGAAGCCGCCCCGAACTTCATCGTCAACATAGGTCACAACGCTGTAGGACGTGAGCTGCTCCGGCGTTACCATGAACATCTGACAGACCCTTTCATGCAGTGTGAGATCTTGCAGGAGCTTTTCAGCCTCGCTTAGCGGAGGTTCGGCGACGGGCTCCGCAGCAGGAGGAATTGTCGTCTGCATAACAGTTGTCGCCTCTGTCACAGCATTGCTGTCCGCCGCAGACTCGCTCGTCTGCCCGACAGTCCTGCCGCAGCCGCCCGATATACCGGCAATCAACACCAAGGCAGCAGCTTTAATGCTTCTGTGCATATCATATCTCCGCCGCCCACTGTCTGAGCGTTTCAAGAAATCGCGAAGCATTCTCCTCATGATCCGGAAATTTATCAGATGCTCCGCCGATTATCCTTCCGCTCACCGAAAGCTTATAATAATACTTCTTACCCTCTTTATTGCCTTTTACTTCGACATTATAGCTGTTGATGAGCGGCAGTTTTTTGACCTTGAGACTGCTGATAGTGAGCTTCGGCACCTCATAATGAGCAGCACTGCCGATCAGTCCTTCTCCCGTAAGCAGCAAAACTCCGTCGTCCGAAATAGCTGCATAGCCGCTTTTCACATTTCTGTTAGAGGCTAAAAATCCGCTCATATCCCACAAGGAAACATAGACCGGATAGCTGTAAGGTCTTCCAAAAAACGAAAGCTCGTTATCCATTTCCTCACTGTTGCATTTCATATTCAGTGCCATAGCTCATTCCCCCGAATGTATCATATTTATCATATCTTTCAGCAGCTCACGGCATTCGCCGTCGGTGAGCTCGCCGATATTCGTCTTTTCAAGCATATCAAGTGCAGCCTCACGGCTGACTGCCGAGAAGCTTATCTGTCCGCTGTCAGCCTTCGCAACAACTCTGTCCTCGGCATGGGCGCGCTCCATTTCCTCAAGGAGCTCCCTTGCGCGGCTGACTACCTTCGGCGGCAGTCCCGCAAGCTTTGCTACATCGATACCGTAGCTCTCGTCCACTCCTCCGCGCACTATCTTTCGCAGGAAACGTATGCTGCCGCCATGCTTGTTCACGGCAATGCTGTAGTTTTTCACGCCCTCGAGCTCGTTTTCAAGCCCGATAAGTTCATGGTAATGCGTCGCAAAAAGAGTCTTGCAGCCGAGCTTCTTTGACGTGCAGATGTGCTCTGCAACAGCACGTGCAATGCTCACGCCGTCAAAGGTCGATGTGCCGCGTCCCACCTCATCGAGAATGACGAGACTGTCGGGTGTGGCATTTTTTAGTATATCCGAGACCTCGCTCATCTCGACCATAAATGTGGACTGTCCTGCCGTGAGATCATCGGAGGCTCCCACACGAGTGAATATCTTGTCCACGACAGATATCTTCGCGGAATCCGCAGGCACGAAGCAGCCCGTCTGCGCCATTAGCACGATGAGCGCGGTCTGGCGCATATAGGTGGACTTACCGGACATATTCGGTCCTGTAATTATGGACATTCTGCTCGATCTGTTGTCTATGTATATATCGTTAGGCACGAACATCTCCTCGGTCAGCATGAGCTCGACCACGGGGTGACGTCCCGCCTTTATGTCAATAGAGCCGTCGAGCGAAATGTCGGGCTTTACGTACTGGTTACGCAGTGATACCTCCGCAAACGAACACAGCACGTCCACAGCCGCAACTGCTGCCGCAGTTCGCTGTACGGGTTCAAGCTTAGTCGCAAGGAAGTCTCTGACCTCCGCGAAAATATCCACTTCGAGCGAAAGAGCCTTGTCCTTTGCACCAAGTATCTCGTTCTCTGCATTTTTCAGCTCCTCGGTGATGAATCGCTCGGCGTTCGCAAGGGTCTGTTTGCGTATCCAGTCCTCGGGGATAAGGTCGTAATACGAGCGCGTTACCTCAAGATAATATCCGAAAACGCGGTTGAAGCCTATTTTCAGGTTTTTTATGCCCGTCGCTTCCTTTTCACGGCGCTCGATATCCTCTATCATTTCCTTGCCATGCCCCATGATGTGACGCAGTCTGTCGAGCTCCTCGTTGAAGCCGTCCTTGATAACTCCTCCGTCTTTTGCAGATATGGGCGGCTCGTCCATTATCGCATTCTCAACAAGTCTCACTATCTCACCAAGATCTGATAACTCGCTGTTATAGCGCGTTAAAAGCTTTGAATCCCCGAGCTTTTCCAGCTCCTGCTTTATAAGAGGAAGCTGCACAGCCGTCGCAGAAAGCGACTTTAAGTCACGCGGATTAGCGCTTTTGTACATGACCTTTGTCATAAGACGTTCGAGGTCGTATACGCGGTCGAGTAGGTCGCGCAGATCGGAGAGAACAACGCTTTTCCTATAAAGGCTCTCCACGGCATCAAGGCGCTCGATTATGCGCGCCGGACTTTTCAGAGGCTGCTCTATCCAGCTTCGCAGCATTCTCCGTCCCATAGAGGTCTTGGTGGAATCGAGCACCCACAGCAGCGAGCCCTTTTTTTCCTTATTGCGCAAAGTTTCGGTGAGTTCGAGATTTCGCCTCGCATTGAGATCGAGCCCCATAAATGCATCTCCGCCGAGGAGCTCTAACGTTGTAAAGCGCGATACCGAGGTTTTCTGGGTATCGTTTATATAATCAAAAAGCCCGCATATCGCCGCGCAGTCTGCTCCGTCCTCGCTTATTCCGAGCTCCCCGGCACTTTTTACGCCGAAAACCGAGGTCACGGCATCGCGCTTTAGCGACGGGGCGAAGCACTCTTTGTCTCGCAGGGTCACGGCACAATCAAGGCGCAGCTTTATGAAGTCCGCTGTATTTTTCAGCGAAAGGAAGCTCTCGGGGAAGATCACCTCGGCAGGACGGCAGCGCGAAAGCTCATTGATGACACCGGCTTCGAGCTCCTTGCCCGCGAAAACGCTGAGCTCTGCCTTTCCGGTAGAAACATCGGCAGAGGCGACTGCACAGTTTTTTTCCGCTTCATCGTAGAAAATACTGCAAATGTAATTGTTCACACCGTCGTCGAGCATACTGCTCTCGGTAAGCGTTCCCGGAGTAACAACACGGATAACGTCGCGCACGACTATCCCCTTTGTCTCGGCGGGATCGGTCAGCTGCTCGCAGACCGCGACCTTAAAGCCCATGTCGATGAGCCTTTTTATATACATATCCGCAGCATGATACGGAACTCCGCACATTGGCGCACGCTCCTCAAGTCCGCAGTCGCGCCCCGTGAGCGTGAGCTCAAGCGCCTTTGAGACAGTTACAGCGTCGTCGAAGAACATCTCGTAAAAATCCCCGAGGCGGAAGAATAACACGCAGTCCTCGTACTTGTCCTTTACCTCAAAGTACTGCTTCATCATCGGGGAAATTTTACTTCTGTCGATATCCATTTTTATTACTCCTTTAGTGTTAGGTTTCAGGTATCAGGTTTCAGACTGTAGGGGCGCACATTGTACGCCGTCAGATTATCAAGATTTACGGACGGCTCTGCACCGCGCCGAGTCACCTTATGAGCAGCCTCCGCAGGTCGCACAGGAGCCTGAGCAGCCCGAGGAGGGCTGGCAGGTGTCGGGGTCCTCACCATTTGCACACATCGAGATTATCTGAGTGATATTGCTCACAAGGTTCTCAAGTGCCTGCTGAGCCGAATTGAATACGAACATATTCGGATTGTTCATTATCTTCTTGTAGGTGGACTTTATGTCCTCATCAAGCTGCTTTAGCTTGTCGGAATCTGGATTTTCACCGCTCATGGTGAGGTTGAGCTCACGTCTCAGCTCCTCAAAGCGTTTGATATCCGCCTGAAGCTCCTCGTCCTCATCATTCACCTGCTTTGCAAGCGTGTAGGCGATGTAGCGGTCGTCGTTCTGGAGCGCCTTTCCGAGCTCCCTTGTCATTTCGATTATATCCATAATTATCCTCCTTATTTTCCGGGACTTAAATGCCCGGGTTGAGATATATCTGCTTTATAAAATTGCCGTTTGTGTCGATCTCCATGATGTTTTTGTAGTAAGGTCCGCTGGATAACTCTACATAAAGATGTCCGCCCTCCGACTGCACAGTATCAACGGAATAGTAATAGCCGTCTCCGAGCAGCTCATTCGGGTCGAAAAACTGAACGTCCTCGCCATTGCCTAATCTCCGCAGCACGTCCGAGCCGTCATTTTCGTCGTGTACGCAATAGATGAGATAGCCGTCGTGTATCGCCATGAGCTCACCGCCCTCGCATAGCTTCTCAACGGAATAGTCGTCAAGGCTCATGCGGTAGATGTTGTTGGTGTGCGCGAACGAAATATTGTTTCGCTTGTCGGAGTAGTACATATACCCTCCGCAGACAAAGCCCACGCCGCCGTCGGAAAGAGCGGTATATCCGCCAGTTTCAAGGTCGATGACTCCGACCTCGTGCTCTCCCTGTGAGTTTTCGGTCTCACAGATGAGCCGCCCGTCGTACACGGCGAACGAATACAGCTTTTGCGCTTCAAGCTCCGCTATTCTCTCCATACTGCCGCCGTCGTAGTCGAAGCGGTAAAATGACAGGCTATCGAGGCTGTCCTGTGCGGCGGCGTAAATATAGTCCTCCGCAAACCACATATCATTGAGCGGTTTTCCCTCCTCGGTCAGAAACGCGGACAGCTTGCCGCCGCGGTACATTCCTGCGCACAGCACGAACGAGTGGTTGTACGTGTCGGGAAGTGCGACCTCAAGCGCAGGCATACTAAGCTGTCCGTAAAATTTACCGTCACGGTAATACTTCGCCCAGAACCAATCATCACTGCCGTTTTCATCAAGGAACGTGTAATTCCCGTCGCCGCCGTCATGGGCGAGGACATAATGTGCGCTGTCCCAGCCGCCCTTGTAGGCATAGTAGTAATAGCCGTCGTCCGCGAAAAGCAGGGACTTTTTCGAGTTGAGCAGATACTC
>R05__coassemble_254_pt1 | contig 28915 bp, 20 predicted proteins | sample R05__metabat2_low_PE_032 | metagenome-assembled genome bin R05
AACTCCTTCTTGTTCTTCTCACCGACGTATTTCAGTGTATTCCTTACCTGATGAACAATGCAGCGCTGAAGCTCTGTCTGCGGAAATGCAGCTGATACGGCTTCTTTCATTCCTGTAAGTCCGTCTGCGCAGATGACGAGAATATCCTTAACTCCGCGATTTTTCAGCTCGTTCAGAACGCCGAGCCAGTACTTAGCGCTCTCGTTTTCACCGATATGTATTGAAAGAACTTCCTTGTGACCTGTCATGCTGACAGCCAGAATCACATATGCGGCAAGCTTCCTGATCTGTCCGTTATCACGCACTGAGAAGTGTACAGCATCGATGAATACTATCGGATATACTTCGTCCAATGGACGTTTCTGCCAGTCCTCTATCTGCGGGAGAAGGCGGTCTGTGATATCTGATACCATACCGTCGCTGACTTCAAATCCGTAGATATCTTCGATAGTTTCGCTTATCTGGCGTGTGGTCATTCCTTTAGCATACAGAGCAATTATCTTCTGCTCAATGCCTGAGATGTCCTTCTGACGCTTCTTTACGACCTTTGGCTCAAAACTGCCATCACGATCCTGCGGCACTTCTATTTCGGTTTCTCCGAAGTTTCCGCGGATCTTCTTGGTTTTCTTGCCGTTGCGGGAGTCAGGATTGTCGGAACGTTCATATTCCTGATATCCCAGATGTTCGTCCATTTCAGACTCAAGCATTTCCTGAATTGTTCCTCCGAGAAGGTCTTTCAGGGCATCCTCAATATCCTTAGCCGACTTGATGTCGTAGCAATGCTGGCGCACGAAGGAAGGCTGCACTCCGTCCGACTGGACGAGCTTATTGAACAGCACAAGGCTGTCACCCAAGCCGTTTGCGACATAGCAAAGGTGGTGAAGTGATGCCCATAATCCATTTTATCAACAATAAAACTCAGACAGCTGGCGGCATGAAGAACGTCCTCAACTACGTCAGCAGAAAGGAAAAGACGGTCTCTGAGGACAAGCGATTCGTGACAGGAGTCAACTGCTCACCCGAGACTGCACTCGATGAAATGACCGCGACTAAGAACCTGTACCACAAACCTGACGGACGGCTGTACTATCATTTAGTGCAGAGGTTTCCCAGCGGGTATGAAATTGAGCCTGAGCTCGCACACAAAATAGCAGTGGAGCTTGCAGAGAAAGCCTTCGGGAAGTATGAGTGTGTAGTCGCAACTCACATTGACAGAGAGCATATCCACAGCCACTTGGTGTTGAACTCGGTAAGTTTCGAGGACGGAAAGAAGTATCATTCCAACAAGGAGAGTGTCGAGGAGTTGATGAAGCTCAGCGATGAGATCTGTCGGCGGTACGAAGTTCATGTGCTTGATACTCCCAAGAAGAAAATGAACAGGGACTACCTCTCCGACAGCGAGTACAGGTCAGCCAAGCGTGGCGAGAGCTTCAAATGGGAGCTGATGAATGTCATAAACCAAGTCATGAAGCAGGCGAAGTCAAAGAAGCAGTTCTGCTACATGATGAAGCAGCAAGGCTAATCACTTTCAACTAAAGGGTATCGTGAAAGATGATATCCCTATTAATCCAAAAAAGGAGAAATGCAACATGAACAATGTAAATCACATCAGACAAAACCACGAGACAAATAGAAGGAGTATGATTGAATGGCAGAAAACAAAACAGAAACTAAAATCGTAATGCTTACCATAAAGGAGGCGGCAGCTCTTGTGGAAGGGCTGACAGAGTACCGTGTGCGTCAGATGTGCATAAACGACCAGGTGCCGCACATCATGGCAGGGAAAAAGTATCTCATCAACAAGGAACTTTTCCTGAGATACCTCCGTGGAGAAACAGCGTGAGCGATTTTATCAGTAAAGTAGATTTTTAACACAAACGGCGCATTTCTGATAGACATTTCCGCAGACCTGTGGTATAATGTCGGTGGAGGAAATGCGCCATAGTTTTGAAACGGAGGTTTTAATATATGGCGACAATCAGAAAGCGTTCCGAGGGAACGTACCAGATAAGAGTGTCATGCGGCTATGGTGTAGACGGCAAGCAGAGAAATCAGTTCAAGAGCTACAAGCCTGAGCCTGGTATGACACCGAAGCAAATTGAAAAGGAACTCACTCGTCAGGCTGTTCTGTTCGAGGAAGAATGCAAGAGGGGACAGATAACATCTGCTGTTAAGTTCGAGAAATTCGCAGAGCAGTGGTTTGAAGAATATGCCAAAGTCAACCTCAGACCAACTTCGTATGCGAGAATGAAACAGCTCACAAAGCGTGTCTATCCCGCCATAGGGCATAAGCGACTCGACAAGATAACGGCTCGTGATATTCAGAAGTTCGTGACCGATATGCTTGTCAACGGCAAGAATATGAACACAGGTAAGCCGCTGTCGAGGAAAACGGCAGTGCATCACCTGAGTTTTATAAGCGACGTATTCAGCTATGCTATACGCATGGGAATGCTGACGGACAATCCTTGCAGACGAGTATATGTGCCGAAACAGGAACAGGACGAGAAACAAATCTACACCATAGATGAGGTGAAGAAGCTGTATGAGAACCTGAGAGGCGAGCCGATGAAGTATCAGGTCTACCTGCTGCTTGCAATATACAGTGGTTACCGCCGCAGCGAAATGCTCGGACTGGAGTGGAAGGACATCGACTTTGAGAACAATATTATCCACGTCCGCCGAACATCACAGTATACAGCTGAGAAAGGTATTTATACCGACACTACGAAAACGAGAAAATCAAAGCGAGTGTCCAAGATGCCTGTCTCTATCATGAACTTGCTCAGGCAGTTCAAGGCTGAACAGGAGGCAGAAGCTGCACAGCTTGGCACCAAGTGGGAAGACCATGACAGACTGTTTACCAAATGGAACGGAGCACCTATGAATCCGCAGACACCGTTCGAGTGGCTGAAAGGCTATTGTGAGCGTATCGGAGTGCCGTTCAAGAATATCCATTCACTGCGACATCTCCATGCAAGCCTGCTGATATTTGAAGGCGTGGACGTTGTAGCGGTATCCTCGGACATGGGACATAGCGTCGTAGGAACTACCTTGAACCTGTATTCTCATATGTTTCAGGAAGCTAAGGCTCGCAACTGCGATGCAATAAGCAATGCCCTGAGTTTTACAAACGATATAGGTGCAGAGGAAGAAGGTCCTGCCGAGGACGATACCGAAGCTGTGACTGAACAGCAGGTGCTGGCATTATGAGCAAAAAAGTACCGCAGAGCGAAAGCTCTGCGGATACCCAAATTAATAGTTAAAAGATAATAAGTGCCAAACAAGTGCCAAAGCCTGATTTTAAGAAAACAGAAAACCCACAAACGGCTATTTTAAGCCGTCTGTGGGATTACGATTTGGTGACCCGTACTTGAATATAGAAGAAACTTTTTTCTTTGGTACTGCTTTTGGAATAATTATATATCTGTAAAAAATAGATAAGGTCAAGCCGTCGGCTTGACCTTATTTTTTTCTACTAACTCAACCTTAATGATATTATTTTCCTCTTTTATATTATTGCTGTAATAATCCAATATGTCAGGCAATAATAAGCGAGCTATTGAAACAATATCATTGTTCGACAGGTGATTATTATTGTCATCTTTATCTTTCATCGTTATCACTTCTTTCAGAAAGAGCGCTGTTTCTCTTTCGTTCTGTTCTGCATGATCTCGTTAAGGAAACTATCCAACTCGGCGTTAATTTCGTCCCTTGAACGAATTTCAGATTCGACACGCTTCTTTATTTTGTCACGCTCTGTTTCTGATTTGATTTTAAGCGTTTCCTCATTGATGAAATTAAGAAAATCAGCTTTCATCTGTAAGTATTCCGTTTTTATTCTTTCTATCTCTGAAATCATTGCGTTGATTTTTTCGGCTTCTTCTTTTGCACTGACAGCAATATCGTAATATTTTTTTGCTTCTTTTTTTAGCTTCTTGTGCATAGAATAATCTTGCTCAATGTTGTCTATTAAGTTAGCTAAAGTTTGCTGCTTATCGGAAATATCAGTCTGTAATGCTACTGATTGCATTTCTTCAGCTAAGCGCTGCTGGTGTGCCTGACTTGCAGCTCTTTCCTCGGATTCACGAACTCTCTGTGCACGGGATAAAAGCTGCTTCTCCTGAGAAATTTTCAGCTCAACTTCGTGTTTAAATTGCCTGCTGTCTTTCCCTCTATTTGCCCTTTGAGCTTTACGATATTCTTTGTATTTTTCTTCACCCATTTCAAGTCGTTTAAGTTCTTCTTCGATTTTATCGTATGCTTGGCAGTCATTTACCATAGACCAACCTTTTTCACGCAGACGTTTAGGCATTTCACGATTGAGTTTGCCAAAAAAATTGAGATTGTGCATTTCTTTTGCACATATTCTGTGTTCATCGGTCATGGGCTCCCAAAAGATGTGCAAATGTGGTACTCTTTCGTCAAAATGAAAGGCTGCCGTCTTGATATTATCCTCGCCGACAAAACCTTTGAAAATGTCAAAGCTGTCTTGTAAAAACTGGTGCTGCTGTTCTGCTGTAAAACGTGACATCATTTCAGCAGGAGGCTTTATAACCGTTGCACACATCACAACGGTATCTTCTCTGAGCTTACGCTTATCACAGGCACGCTTGCCATTTTCAGCACGCCAATTGTTAAGCTCGTCTATGTGATTATCAGAATATGCAATCAGCTTTTCTGCTGTATCAAATCCGATGTAGATATTTTGGTCTGCAAGTTCGGGGTTAATATCCATATCCAATCCATGACGTTCTCTCAGAGCTTCTTTTGCAACCTTGCGAAAACTTCCGCAGTGCTTACCGCCTTTGCCCTCGATATTACTCAGTTTAAGCGAGGGCATACCGATTGTGTAACCCATATTATATACCTCGCTTTCTATCGTTGTGTGTATAAGTATGTGACCTCGCACTTATGCGCTACGCTTATAAGTGCCCGTTTCGCTGACGCTACACTGAGGTCGCAAGGGGCTTACGCCCCCTGCACCCCTTTTTATAGTCACACGACTATTCGCCGAAATAATAATGCTTAATACCTATTCCACCACAGTCTCCGTCATCGCCCTCAGGCTTTTCTATCATATTAGCAATTTCAATTGATGATTTCATAACCCTGATAGCCTTATCGTCTAATATAGGCATAAGAGTAATATTACAATAGTTAATATTAATGCGACCATATTCATCATAATGACATCTATTGGAATCATCAATAATAATACAGTTATTGATGTCATAATAGCGATCACATATAATGGGCTTGGGATTATTACCATTATCAATATAATTGCAATTATTGAAAACAGGGTTTTCAATAAATTTTACTCCTGTCTTACCAGTTTTCTTACGATGATGACAAATGTGAATGTTGCTATTTGTATCATCACTTGAAAGCACGTATGAGCTTCTCACATTGATATCATCATTAGAATTGATCGGCTCAATAATAATGTAGCAATTATAAATAACAGCGGTATCAACCTCATTATAGAGATGTTTTTCTGAACAACACTTGTTTATTACAAAAGAGTTGTTTATAAACATATTATAAGAACAATCAGCAAGTTCTTTTGCTTCCCCATTTGAATTGTAAATAGAATTTATAAAACTACTGTTATTTTCTGTGCGGTATTCAACATTCTGATTTTTTGAAGGCATAGATACCCTCTCCTCCTTTCGATAAAATTTAAACTCGAGTTCTAATAACATTATATCACATTTCTTGGCTGAAATATATTCGCAATATACCAAAAAACGCGCATTTTCAGGCTTTTATTAAAACAATCTCATTTATCAGATTTTTTTATTTTTTAAAAGTGGTTTCTCCTCGTTTATGAGGAGAAACCAAAAATTGCTCAATTTGTTCAATATGCCTAAATCTAACCGTATCACTAAAAAACGAGCGTGACCACAGTCACGCCCGTTTTTTTATTTCAAGAATTCGTATTCAAAAAGTGTTGGCACTATTTCAGTGTTGTAATAATCCTTTACAAGCGTTTTCAATGCTGCAAGTGCAGTATGTAATTCGACATTGTCCCAAATAGTGTCGCCCGTTGTTTCATCTGTATGCGATGTATCAAGTTCGGCGAATATCTGATATACACCATATGTCAAAGTAGAATCATAGTTATCTGCTTTCTTAGCCCATTGTAAAACGGTGTTCCATTGTTTAAGGATTGCCTTTTCTTTACCATTAAGAGAAAGCCCCTTAATATCACGCAAAGCGATTGTTTCGCCGTTTGTATCATCAAGGCAAAGCTCATTTCTATAAAAACGCCCGTCGCTACCTGTAAATGTTCGCATATGATTCTGCATTTCTGTACAAGTAAATAATAAGCATTTCAAGAGGAATTGCTTCAGCTTACCGTTATTGACATCTGCGTTAAATCGTTCTGATCCATCTGCTGACTTCATTATACGAGCACGTTCTGTCCACGCTTTATTGTATGTGATATAACGTGAGGAACAGAACATTGGTAGCTTTTCAAGATAGTTGTCTTTACGCAAGAAAAATCCATTTCCATTATATCTTCCTGCTATAAGCAATGATGAATGTGTGTCTGGATTTTCAAATCCTGAACCGTCTGCAACCATATAACCAATTACATTATTATTGTATCGTGCTACAATTCGTCTTTTAACGCCAATTGGTGCTTCAATACCATTTAGTCCTACAAGTATTCCGTCTGTACAGTCCGTTGAAATTGATCTGCTATCATAGTATTTTTGGCTAAAGAGAGAATTAATTTGCTTTACAGGTAAGTCTCCTTGATATGAGAGAGTATTATCAACTATATCATATCCGTGTAGATTGAATTCTTCTTCATTACTTTGCTCATTTGCCCATAATGCACACATAACACAAGCGTCAATATTTGTATGAAAAAAACGTCTATTAAATGCAAAGCCTTTGATGAATTTTCTATCAATCAAGTGTTGTGCTTTCCAATACTTTACTGGAGAGAAAACAATATAGCTATCTGTTGACTGTCTTAAATAATATTTAAATCCCGACCAAATAAAAGCATTTCCCAAGTCATTAGATGCAGCACCTTTAACTTCTTTTTTCATTTCTGATACCGCATAACTATTCTTCCATGTTGACGATTTTTTACTTTGCTTTTTCTTGTGCCATTCAATCGACATTGTTTCCGCATATGGCGGATTTTCAAACAGAATTATAGTGCAATTCGGGTTGTCAATATATTGCTTAATAACAGGGTTTTCAATATAATCTATGCACAAAGCATCTGCTCCCTTGACCGTTCCTGTTGCGACAACAAAAGTATCTTCTTCCTCAATTGGCGGAATAATATGTCTTACCTTTGCACCAAGAAGCTCTTGAAGCACTTTGTATTCATAGTATTCAATCGTAGAAACTATGCAATGGGATAGTTCTTCATTTGTCAGATTAGCTTCAAGATTTCCTGTTCCTGCACACCTATCTATAATAACATAGTCATTACCCTCAGGAACACGAGCGATAGCAGCTCTTACTAATTCAAGGGATTTTTCAGCATAAAGATTATGAGTGTAGAAAGCGCCGAGATTCTTTTTCTGTAAAGTATCATTGAGCTTGTCCATTAGGTAATTGAACTTGACGTTCGTCTGCCCTGTATATGGATATATATACTCAGCAAAATGAACAGGCTTTCTTATCTCTCCGATCGTTTTATGCTTTCCCGAATCATCACCGAGAAAATCTTCTTTTCGAGCAGAAGGTACAGTCTTATAAAATGAAGTAGCCCAACCAACTATGCAGTTTTCGTCTATATGGATTTTGGTATAGTTACACTCTTTAAGCAGTGAGACAATACTTTCAACGTCAAGCGGCTTATCATAATGCAGTACCTTTTCTGCGTCACCGCCAATAAAGCCGCTGTTATCCTTTGAAGCTCCGCCCGAATACAGCTTTTCAATATCTGATAAATACTGTGAAGAGTGATATAGCCAAAGCGTAGCTGCATTAACATCAATAATCAAGATGTTAGCAGGAACAGGCTTGCCTTTAACGCGCAGCGCGGACAAGTATTTTATGCACTGGAAAAGCACAGCGTTCAAATCTGTAACGTGTAATTTGAATTCAAGCAAGTTACCGTTGAGAACACCGTCGTTGTTGTCTGCGAGAATATCATCAATATCAAGTGACGAATCGACACGGGGCAAAAACACCTTATAAAAATCTAATTGTCCGTCTCTTTCCAAAGTATACTTGTCCATTTACTGCACACCCTTTCAAAACAGCTGTAACGGGCTGTATTTACGTATAATTATACCACAAATAGCACTGAAAGTCAATCCGTAGCCTGTTTTTTGACCTGCCTGCTCGGCAGGTCCGATGTATTTAAGGGGGCTGTTGGGGTAAATGAGTTTTAAGGAGGTGTTGGCAGAATGCACAGTAAAAATTATCAATTCATAAACGAGCAGATTTTTCTTTTTCACTTGTGCCAATTGCATAAAATCAGCGAATTACATTTGTAAAAAGCGCTACAAAGTACTTTAGCACACTAAAGTCAAGTTTGGTCTAAATGCAAATTGACCGAAAAACCTATTTTGTGATACAATCACAAAAAAATGAGTACAGTTAAGGGAGTGATGTTATGAAAGCTGTAATTTACGCTCGGTATTCTTCGGATAATCAGAGAGAAGAAAGCATAGAGGGACAGCTCAGAGAGTGTATGGCGTTTGCCGAGCGAAAAGGCTATACAGTAATAAAATCATACGCTGACAGGGCAATTTCGGGCAAGCGTGCAGATAATCGCCCCGAATTTCAGCAGATGATAACCGACAGCGCACGGGGTGAGTTTGACGTAGTTATAGTTTGGAAGATAGACCGCTTTTCTCGTGATAAGTACGATAGCGTGATTTATAAATCCAAGCTGAATAGAAACGGTGTTTCTGTAATATCTGCGACAGAGCCTATCGACGATTCTCCCGAGGGCAAACTTATGGAATCAATCTTTGAGGGCTTCTCGGAGTATTACATAAAAGACTTAGCGCAAAAGACAGGTAGAGGAATGACCGAGAATGCAATTAAAGGCACATTTAACGGCGGTGCAGTTACTTTCGGTTACTCTATCGACAAAGATAAGCGTTTCCGCAAAGACCCTGCGACAGCTCCTATCGTGACAGATATATTTGAACGCTACGCAGACGGCGAGCCTATACGCTCTATTGTTGATGAGCTTAATGGAAAGGGTATCACCAATAACGGAAAGAAATTCACATATCATTTCATTAATTGGCTCTTGAAAAATCGCCGCTATCTCGGTGAATACACATTCCGTGAAGTCATAAACACCGAAGCTATACCGCCGCTTGTATCTGAGGAAATCTTTGATAAATGTCAGAAACGTTTAGCAGTAAACAAACACAAAGCCGCTTCATTCAGAACTGTTGAAGAAAAGTACTTACTTACAGGAAAAATCTTCTGCGGCTGCTGTGGTGATACTATGGCGGGATTAAGTGGAACAGGCAGGGACGGCAGCCGCTACCGCTATTATCAGTGTATGGGCGCAAAGAAAAAGAGATGTCATAAGAAAACGATCAAAAAGAACGTTCTCGAAAATGGCGTTCTTAAATTGATAATGCAGATATTCAGGGATAAAGCGCTAATCAAGCGTATCGTTGACACCTGCTATTCAATGCAAAGCACCGAAAGCACACAGCTTCCTGCATTACGCAAACAGTTAAAGCAGAACAAGAAAGAAATCGCTAACATTATGAAAGCTGTAAAGGCAGGACTTGTTACGAAATCAACCAAAGCAGAGCTTGAACGCCTTGAAGAAGAACAGGAACGTATTGAAATTGAGATAGCAAAAGAGCAGATAGTCCGCCCGATAATATCAAAAGAACAGATTGAAGCGTGGATTATGAATTTTGCTAAAACCGACCTCAAAAATGAGGAACAGAAACAGCGGCTCATTGATATTTTCATAAACAGCGTCCACGTTTATGATGACAAAATCGTTGTGTTGTTCAACTATAAGGACGGCGAAAAGTGCGTCCGTCTTGATGAGCTGAATGAAAGCATAAAAAATACGAACACCCATAAAGAGTGTTCGTATTCGTTGAAGTGTGGTGACCCGTACGGGAATTGAACAAGCCGAAAGGCTTCTGCCAGTTTAGAGTATTATGCGAAAACCACCGAAAAACAGCCTAATTTTAGAGCTTGAGTTCGAGTGGCTTTTAGTTTTTTCGAGCAGTTTTTAGTAACAATATGTGGCAAACAAGTGGCTGAGTTGGCAGAAGTTATTGGAACAAGCCTCCGAAGTTCTCTCCGAGTTATTCTGAAATAGAATCGAATATTGTTACTTTGATACGACCTATTCGCCGGATTTAGTTGAACCCTTACGATATATTTTCCCCTCGCGCTGGAGCTTTTCAAGGCGATATCTGATTGTCTGTTCGCTGACATTAAGCGCCTCTGCGAGCTTTTTCCTTGTACTCTTAGGTTCGAGAATCAGCTGTTCTATGATAGCATTTGCGATATCGTCAGATTTTTCTTGGCGGTTGTTCTTTTCACTCTCTTCCGCTTGAATTCATACAAATTTCTCAATGATATACTGTCAAGATTGGAACGACTTATTTTTATCCATGCCGTACCATCATAACGTGTTTATCGTAGTTTGGATATTTACAAGTGGGGCATGATCAGTTTAAACATTCCAAAGCCTGACTAATATGTTAAGTTTTGTTCTATTGATGTTATAGCCCATTTATGCTGTTGCTGTCCAATTACTTAACGGAGTGCCGTAAGCAACACCTTAACAACGATAATTTGTAAAATTTGGGCGGTTGGATTTAAAAAAGGCTCTTGACAAGGATTTGTCAAAGTGATATAATGGAATACGGAATAGAGCATTCTTAATATCTGCGAATGTATAGCTGATTTGAGGATGCTCTTTTCTATTCAAAATCTATATGAAAGGAATTGGGAAAAATGGAACATACGCACAAGTCCGGCAAGCGGTTTCTTAGCGGAGTGCTTAGTGCCGCAATGCTGGCAAACTTCTGTACTGTGATGCCTATCACGGCTTTCGCTGATGATGACATCGATGCAGAAGTTCAAACCACTGACTCAAACGGGCATCGATATCAGTTATTCGATACCTCGATGAGCTGGACAGATGCGGAATCCTACTGTGAGAGCATAGGAGGGCATCTGGTAACGATTACGTCAGCGGAGGAACAGCAGTATGTAATTGAAAATCTGCTTCCGACTGGGACGAAAAAGACCTATTTTATAGGACTTTCGAGAGATACGGACACGGCGGAGTGGAACTGGGTAACCGATGAAGCTTTCGATTACACCAATTGGGACTACGGCGAACCTAACAGCACCACCGAAAACTACGTTCATATGTATGCGAACATGGGCAATGTAGGTACCTGGAACAACACGTATAACTTCCTTGAAGGCGACTGGGCATATGCTACCTCGAACTGTGGATTCATCTGCGAGTGGGAAGAGAATGAAGTGGTGCAGCCGTCCTACAATATTTCTCCGTATGTTCTTTTCTCTGGCAGCAATTCATCAGACTTCACCCTGAATTGTTGGAAAAGCACATTTAATGGTGATGTATACACTGGAAGGAATTTCATAAGCAACGCTTCCGAACTTTACCTCAATGGCAATGTAGATGCTGTTGACTCTATAACAGCATATGGTTGGAAGGTTAACATTGAGGAGCGCAACGAGCATATTGAAAAAGAAGATATGCCGGATTGGGATTCCAGAATAATCACTATGGCTGGTGATTATGAATCCAGTGATGAGGATATTGTAAGGATTGAAGATAAAAACGTTATTAACGGTGCTTTGAAAACATCTGGAAATGTTATCATTAGTGGCACTGTTTTTGATGGAAACTGCTATATTATTGCTGATGGCAATATTACATATAACGTCAATGATTTCAAATCGTCAGGTCGTGTTGTTCTTTATTCGAGAAATGGCAACATAACTATCAATGGATCGAACATTGATGTGAACGGACTTCTGTACGCTCCTAACGGAACAGTATCATTCAATTCCAATATTTCTAATATCAACGGACGTATTTTTGCCGATAAAATTAACTTTAGTGGAAGTGTCTTTAATGTAAATGGCAGTGATTCTGATTGGGAGCTGCTTGGCAGGAAAGCTGTAATTTCTAAAACCTATACATTTAATGAAGATTTCAATGAGGGTGAATTTGACGGTCTTGGACTCGATATTGCCGATGAGCTTACCCTTGAACAGAGAACCGACAGCGTAAGTTCTTCTTCCGAGAATGAGTATAAGGACAATGGTTCTGTAAACGGAATCGCATTAAATGTTAAGACTGATAAGTCAATGTTTACTGATGAGAATGAAACTGTAAATGTTGAATTTAACTTGAATGGTTTTGGCTCACAGGAAGTTGAAGAAAACCACGTTGATCTTGCTATTGTAGTAGATACTTCCGGAAGTATGTCCGGAACAAGAAGGAATAATGCTGTAAGTGCTGCGAAGGAAGTCGTTTCCAAAATGAAACCGGGTGACAGATGTGCTATCATCAAATTTACAACTGGCGCTACTGTTCTTCAGGGTTTTACAGACGATACTGAACTTCTGAATGCTGCTATTGACAAGTTGAATGCAAGCGGTGGAACAAACATTGCGACTGGTATCAATAGTGCCGTTGAGCTCTTTAATGAAGTTGATAGTGAATCAAGACAAAAATATATTATTCTTATGTCCGACGGTGAAGATTCATCGGCTTCGGCACAAGCAGCAACAGATGCTTTTGGCAAGGGTATAACCATTTGTGCCTTGGCTATCGGCAGCAACAGCAGTCAGATGGAAACCATTGCTAATAACACAAAGGGCTACTACAAAAACAGTCCGACAGCAGAGCAGATTGGCGAAATGATGAATATGTTTGCCGATGTCGTGTTCAATAATGCAGGCACAGATGTCACTTTTACTGCTACTCTAAATAGAAATGCAGGTGTTGATCTTGACAATATGACTCCCGCCCCTGCGGAGATTATTGAAAACGAAAACGGCACAAAGACATTAAAGTGGACATTTGATAAGCTTACTATCGATCAGTCTGAAAAAATCAATCTGCCCGTTTCTGTGAACGGTGTCGGCTCAGGTCTTAATAATATTATAAGCGATGTGTCTTGTACTTATTATAATAGAGCTGGTGTTTCTAGCACTGTATACGCAGATGATCTTATTCTTCCTTCCCATACATATAAACAGGAAGGCTCTTGGACTACGGTATATGACAGTAAGACGGCAGGTACAGAATGGAAAAATATCTACTGGAACGGCAAGCTCTATGATGACAGCGTTCTTTCTGTTATGGCACAGACCGGAGATGACCTTGATGCCTTTGGCGAGTGGACTGAAATAACAAATCATAAGGATATTACAGAACTCAAGGGAAGATATATCAGAGTAAAAGTAAATATGGCTGTCTCCTCCTCCGGCAAGACACCAGAGCTTTACGATATTACATTGCTTTCCGACGGAGCAGACAAAGTAAATTATGTAAATAATGCTCCGATAGTATCCGTATCAGGGAACACAACCACAAGTGTCAGCAAAAAGATAACGCTTATTTCTACTGCGGAAGATGATGTTTTCAATTCAAAGCTTTCATTCAACTGGAACTGCGACAGCGAAAATGTTCAGATTTTCGGATCGAATAAGCCCTACGCTTCATTCAAGTTCAATGAATCCGGAACATATGATATTACGCTCTCGGTTTCTGATGATAGTTCTACATCGGTTATTACTAAAACTATTACCGTTCTGAATGATGATGTGCTTGTGAAGCCGATGATCGACATTGATGTACCGTCTGTTGTTAAAAGCGGTGCGACAGTCAGCGGCAGTATCACCAATCTGAACGATGCTGAGATTGCTGAGTACGAGGTTCTCGTTGGAGGAAACACTGTAAATGTTTCTTCTAATGGACAGTTTAGCTTTACTGCTCCTGACAGCGATACGATTATCGCCGTTGAAGCTAAGGCATTTAATATTGTTGGAGTATCCGGCTCGGCAGATAAGTCGATTATCGTTGATGCAACTGCTCCTACTGCCCAGCTTAAAGCTGATAAAAATGAGATCAATGTTAATGAAGCCGTAACAATTACAGCTTTTGTTGATGATGAGAACGGAATTAGCAATTATTCGCTCACACTTGACGGTGAAGCTGTAAGTCTTGATTCTAATTATCAGTTTAGCTTTGTTCCTACAGCCATAGGTTCTTATGCGTTTGAACTGAATGTAACGGATACGGCTGGACACACTTCATCTGCAAGCCTAACAATCAACGTTGCAGAGGGAAAAGCTCACCCCGTTGTCAACTATTCTATCCCCAGCGTGATCATGCTCGGTGAGACAGGAGATTTCGCATTTGTCTCCGATAGCGATGCTGTGGTTACTGTAAAGGTAAATGGTGAAGCGGTACAGCTTGATGCTGACGGAAAATTCAGCTATACTCCTGATGCCGTTGGTAATCTTACGATTGATATTCACGCAACAAATGGCGGAAATACAGACACTGACTTTACTTTAACCGTTCCTGTTGTTAAGGTTGAGCTTATAAGTGATAAGATTGCTTATACCGATGAGGAACTTATAACTGTTAAGCTGGTGTACTCGGATAACCTTACGATCACATCGCAAACTGCTACAATTGATAATATTCCGTATACTATAAGCGATGATACTATTCAGGCGGATAGACTGGATGCAGGCTCTCATGAAGTCGTTTGGTACGCTGAGGACGAAAACGGCAATATCTACACAGGAACTATGGTACTCGCCGTTCAGGATATTACTCCTCCTGAGATTGAGGTAGTTTTATCCGAAAACGCTTTGAAGCAGGGAGACAGTGTAGATGCCAGCATCTTTGCTACAGACAGATACGGCATTGATATCGTATCTGCTACATTTGATGGTGCAGGTATAGCATTGTCCGGCAATAAGGTCGAATTGGCTAACCTTACAGCAGGCACTCATGTTTTAGCAGTGACAGCTACCGATAACAATGGTATTTCTTCAACATATAATTATGAGTTCACTGTATCTGCAGGAGATACCACTCCTCCTGAATTAGAGGTCAGTGTTTCTGTTGGGGAAAACCGCAGAATTGAGATTACTGCATCTGCTACCGATGATAGCGGAAATGCCGAGATCACAGGTACAGTAAATGGTAAGAAACTGACATTTAATGATGGCACAGCCTATTATGATCCTGATAATTACGGCACATTTGAAATAGTTATCCGTGCCGAAGATGCCACAGGAAACTATACTGAGAAAACACAGACAGTAACTATTTCTGAGCAAATCAAAGAATATGAGCTTAAACTTTCTATCGGGCTGGAAAAGAATAATGTTAAGCCGAATGAAACAGCTAATATCACTGTAAGAACAAATACGCTCTTAGAAGATGTTACAATAAGCTGCACAAGCGATGGCGGCAATCTGACTCAGACAGAAAACGGATATGCCTTTGTTTCAGATAAGGAAGGTACATTCAAAATCGTTGTTACTGCTGCTGATGAAATTGGAAATTCTGTAAGCGAAACCGTATATATTACAGTATCCAAAGAACAGCAAATAATTGATGACCATGAGGGCGAGGGTGAGTATGAGAACACATATACTCCTGAACCAAGAGCAAGAGTAATCCTTGAATCCAACGAAAAGACGGAAACAAAGATGACAGAGGAAATGGCTGATCTTGCGGATCACCTGAAAACTCCTCTTGCTGTTTATGAGTATCTTTACAATAATGTAAATGTTGAATTCTACACTGGTTCTCGAAAGGGCGCTATTGGCACCTATGAGCAGAACGGCGGTAATGATGTAGACTGCGCAAGTCTGCTGATCGCAATGCTCCGTTATCTTGGTTATGAGGCTGAATATGTGACGGGAAATGTAGGCTATACAGAACAGCAGATAATTGAGCTTACAGCAGCAGACAATATTGATACTGCTCTCAAAATATTCATGCTTGGAAACAAGGCAGTATCTAAGTCTGCAAATGTTTACTATTTTGACCATACATGGGTAAGAACAACGATTGACGGAGCAGAATTCGATCTTGACATTAGTTTTAAGAAATATAAGCAAGTTGAAAGCATTGCTGATGAAATTGATAAGCAAAAAATCAATGTTGATTCTAATGTTTTAAGTTCACCTGTAAATGCATATCTATATCTTTCAGAATTTAATGACTCAAATGAAAGCATAAGTGTAAATGTAACTGGTAAAAAAATTGCTCAAAGAAAAATCTCAATCCTGCCCCAAGCAAACTCATATATAGTTGGAGAAATCGAAGAAATTGAGCATAATATTATTGAATCCGAAATTATTGTAACAGATGGAATTTACCTTGGTTTTAATGGTAAATATCAGGGCATTACAGCACCCAGAGCGACTATTAGCACTATTTCCATCGGATACGTTCCTAATGATACAATGTATGAGGAATTTGGTGATGGCAGTAAGCCAAGCAGTATATACAACCTTGCCGGTGATTACCTTGGAACTTATGCAACTGCAATATCGCCTGCACTATATATAGACAACGAAAATTTATATGAATGGGATAGTGCACTTACTAAGTTGGGCGAATTACAGACATTAAGCATTGTAATCAAATCTAATGGGGGTATATACAAAGAAACGAAGGAACTTATAGTTGGCTCTGTTAATGCAATTGTAACAGATACCCAGGCTATATCAGGGCAAGCATTATATACCGCTTACGAAGCATTACCTTTGACAGATGATGAAAAAGCTAAAGTGAATGAAAATACCGTTTTCAAGGACGAATATATTGGTAATCTACTTAGTTTGATTGGCAATACATATTTTATGCAGCTTGATCTTGAGAATAAAATTCTTGCAGGAGCGAGTAAAGTATATATTGACAGAACATTTAGCTACGGTATTTTCACATATAATCCTAATGTAACAACACAATATAGTCAGGTTGAGATTGAGAAAAATGGCTCTTATGGTGTTGATATTCTTGGAAACATCTATTCTACAACAAGCTATAATGGTGATATTGATGTGGAAAGGGATTATCAATTGGCTTCAGGCTACATTTCTTCTTATCTTGAAAGCTTGGTTTTAGAGCAGTATTTAGGCGTATATAGTATCTCTACCGCAAAGATATTTGAATTAGCTTCAGCCAAAGGAATTGATTTCAAGGTATTTGCTTCTCAAAACGAAAATGAAGTTGATTCACTTGAAATAAGCAATGAGTCAAAAGCTGAAATACATGAAGCTATCTCTAAGGGACAAAAAATCATTATACCTGCTGAAAATATTTCAGTCGGTAGTTGGTCCGGTACAGGCTATATTATAATGGGTGATGACGAATATAGCTTTATGATTTCCAATGGTTCTCATGGAGGATACACGGTTACCGATCTGTCGGTTTACTATTCAATAAATGTTGTAATTGCAGGCGATGCGATGTTCCATGTTCTATATGGCATGATTTCAGCTTCGGTGACAATGTTTATGACTGGTAACTTTATAGGTGGTGCAGTTATGCTTGGCATTAGTATAACACTCACCTATATGTTGATGGATTTCATTTGCGACTGTACAGATCTTTATTTTGACGCACTTGATGGAAATGAGGCGGCTGCTAACCAGCTTAATTTAAATGCTTTTATCTCAACAGCAGGATTCTTATCGCAACCGTTAGTTGAACCTTTGGCAGAAGGACTTGCAAGCGTAAAAGCTCCCGAATGTGTCAGCAACGCTGTAAATGCGGGTAATGATTGGATTTTAGGAAACAGTGAAACTTATCGTCGTTTTGTTATGATGGGTTACTCTGACGAATTGGTAGCCGGATTATTCCAAGATGCAAGGTGTTTCCTTTATGGTGATGACTTCATTGAAAATGTACTGAAATCCGGTGATGCTCACGAAATTATGTCAACATTGGCAAACTGCCCCGATGAAATAATTTCAGTTGTGAGTAGCAGTACTATGAAAGATGCTTTGCCTTCCTTTATCAGTAATTACGGAGATGACGGAGCAAGGTTGCTGTGCTGCTGTGGTGATGATGTTGTTATTTTGTCTCAAAAGTGTGGCGGAGATGTGATTACTTCTGCTGCAAAGCTCGAAAGTTCGACAGCAAGTAAGTTTGTTCAAACGCTTACCGAACAAGGTGATGATTTCCTTAGCTACTTAAAATCTTGTGATAGTAGCTTTATTGATGATATTGCAAGCAGCTATGAAGCAGATATGACGAGATTAGAAAATTGGACAAATAAGCCTAATTATGATTTGTATATCCAAAATAAAGCTGTTTATGATGATTCACGTTGGTTTAATCAGACAACAGGTGATGAGATTTGGCCAGGTCAGAATGGTGATATTAATACAGATGGATTCAAAAATGGGATGTTTGATGAAATTGTTTTACATCCAGAAGATAAAATCGTAATCGATAGATATGGTGGAAACTTTGGACGATTCTTTGGTGCAGAAGGAACACCAATTGAGCAAAGGGCAATGTCGCCTAACTCCGATTTTTCATCATATAATAAATATTTGGTTACTGGTGATATCCCAATGAAAAAAGGTGAAATTGCACCTTGGTTTGGTACATCTGGTGGAGGAATACAATATCAAATTCAGGACGACTTTTATACTCAAATGATGAGTTATGCTAATGAAGGTGAAGGAATTATAGATGTCCTAAAAAGATTAGGATATTTGGAGGTGGTATCGTGACTGACATCTTCAACGAGGAAACCATTAGCCGCATTTATTCTTCAACCAGAAGATCTGTAAATATTACTGTTTCAAACGACAAGGTTATCATTAAACTTGATTGGCAGAGCTACTTTCAAATCGAAAAAGTGTTGAATAATATGCATACCATTTATCGTTTGTTTTATATAGAAAGAGGCGATAAGTTAAACTATGGTGACTATTTTAATGGTGAAGATTTAGTAAATTCGATAATTGCTAAATTAAATTGATTGCTTGAAGCTGATTTATTGGGAAACATTACAGAACAAGCGTTTGGAGGGGGAATCGTCCTTGAATAAAGTGATTGCTCGTTTCCAAGAATTTTTTAACCAGATACTTTGTAATAGCAACGGCTTGTTAGCTCCCCCAGATATAGATTTTATACAATATCATCAGTCGCTTATTGTGGATATAGATCATTCCTATCCTGAAATCTATTATGATTTTGAACATTCGGATAGAGCGGGTTATTCGCTATTCTTTACCGAACGTAATACACATCGTTTATTATACAGATGCCAAGATGAAACAATAGCTGCATATGCTTTGCTATCCGTGTATATAAATAAGTGTGTTCCAAGCCTTAAGCGAACTGCAGAGGCACGACATAGAGTACAAGAAGAAATTAAACTTGGAAATATAGAGAATGCTCAAAAGATCGTACTAGAAACTGTTGGCAATGATTCGGTGTCATTTAACAAAAAGGAATACAGTAAGATTTCCTTGCTTCCAATTGATGACAAAAAAATGGATGTGTTTTTTCACAATCATACGATTTGTCCCAACTCATATTTCAACAAACCCAATATTCAACAGGGATATCATATATTGATGGTATATGGCTATTATCTTTGGGTATTTCGCGAACTCTCATCGAGAATTCAGACTGAGACGGCTCTCAACAAATTTGAATATCTTTATTTAACAGGTTACAACGAAAACAACTTAATTTAGTACATATACCTGTCAATAAATAAGGGCAATGTCGCCAAACTCCGATTTTTTATCATACAGGTGATGCCAGAGAGCCGAAATTTGAACTCTACAAAATTGTTCCTGAATTGTATCAGCCTTAATTATTTTTTAACCATAGTCTATTGGCACACCTGTAAACCGTTCCGTACAAGTCCATTTCAGCATTATGGCGCACGCCACAATAACAGCATACTCTTTTGGAACTGAATAACTCACAAAGACCTGAGATTTGCTCACACAAGCACTTCTCAGGTCTTTTCTTTTCAGGCGGTTAGTTTTCCGCTCCGCAGGCTCGCACGGCTCTGAGGGGCATTTCCGTTCGTCTGAGAGCGTTGTCAAGCAGAGGTCGGCTCGGCAATGCCGTGAGTTGATTCATACTCCCTGACTCAGCGGTAAAAGGTGTTTGCCGACAAGCCCATTCTCCGCATAAAGTCCCTGCCCGTGATACTCTTGGACTTCCATTCCCCATAGAGCTGACCGAACCTCGTCCAGTCGGTGGGGATAGGCTTTCTGCCAGTATACTTTCCCTGCGCCTTGGCAATCTCGATGCCCTCACGCTGTCGCTGTTTGAGCTGCTTACGCTCCAACTGTGAGAGAGCTGCGAACACGGTGAGCATAAAATTTCCCGCAGGCGTATCAGTGTCGATGCTCTCCTTATGGCTGATTAGAGTGACACCCTTTTCGGTGAGTGTGTCGATGATGTTCAGCAAGTCCTTCGTGGAGCGCCCCAGACGGCTGATGCTCTCCACATAGAGCGTATCGCCCTCCCTCACATAGTCCAGCATAGCTTTAAGCTGTGGACGGTCTTTGTTCGCTCCCGAAATCTTCTCGGAGAAGATACGGTCAACCTGATAATTTGTGTTCTGCTACAATACGAGCTTATTGCTTCAATGGTTTCAGATTTCAGGTTAGTTTTGCGTATAAATCTGTACGGAGTGAATTTGATAGTTTCAAACACAAAATGCGGATGAGCCGATACAAAGATTAAATCAAAGTTTTGATTATTATTTCTTAATTCGGATGCAATATCTATTCCAGATATCTCAGGCATATCTATATCCATGAATACAAGGTCATATTTATTCTTTGAAAGAGATTTTTTAAAATCTTTCCCAGTATTAAATGTTTCTAATTCTACAACCACATGATATTCAGAAAACGTGTCACATATAATTTTTTTATAAATAGTAATGAATTTATTCTCATCATCTACTATTGCTATTTTGAGCATACACATCTTCCCCCTTTTTTAGAATTAGCTTAATTATACCACAATAATAAGCATCTATCAATCTATCCGATGAATAGCCACTCTGAACTTTTCCTCAGATATCTCCCCTGACATGAAAGACATCTTTGCAGTATGAAGATCTCTGAGCCAGTCAGCATAGTCGTTATAGGACAAGTCCTTACCCTGCTTTTCATCACCGAGCTTTAGTTCGTACCGCTCCACCCGCCGGTAGTTGCGATTGATAGCTCTGTCATAGTCAGCCAGCAGCTCGCTGTGCTGAAGTCTGAATTTATATATCTGCTGTGGACCTATCTGCTTACAGGTGCGTCCGTCATCAGCCCTGACCCGATCACAGTATCGGGTCTTTTTCTTTGTCTTGGGCTTGAAAAAGTGTCCGCAGTATTCGCATTGACTGAAACCAGTGTCGAACTCCATTGCGTGCAGGAAGATGTACCATATATAGTCAGGCAGATTGTCAAAGCGGTAACCTCTGCTGTATGGCAGCTTAGGTCTTGTCATCTGAAACATTTCTGTGCCGACATCTGTATGAGCAATGACTTGCTCAAACTGGCACTTGAAAATAGTTTCCCTGCCTAAGAATGCTTTAGTAGTCTTCTCCTCGTGAGTGCCATCAAATCTGCAATATGCATCGGCGATAGTGAAGAAAATGTTTTGAATGTGTACCATATCTCGCAGCATTTCAACTGCGTGATCCTTATACTCAAAAATCTCTTCATAACTTGATATATCATAACTGTCAACATACAGCTTTGTACACAGCAGAAAGCTGTACACAGGTTCTTCCTGACAAAAGATCTCGGCAGTATATCCAACAGCTCGGCATACGCCCAAAAGTTCATCAGGAGTCGTGTTATCCCTGGTATATGCTTTCAGTTTGTCAAGAAGTCTGTTGAACGGTGTCAGATCAATCTCAAGAAAGTCTATCAGCTGCTGCTCAAAAGTTATCTCAGGCAGCTCAGTCGCTTCCTCACCATCATACATAAAGCGCCTGATAGTATGTTTATTTGGGAAAACGTACAGTCCACGGCTCAGATACATAAGTTTTGCCTCCAAAGATAGGTTACCACTATTATAGCACATATCATATTGAAATGGAAGTGTAAATAAATATTGGAGTTTCATTTCGCATTTATTCTCTGGAAAAAGTCTGTTATGATTGAAACTGAGGAAGAGTCTTCGGCCTTTGACGGTAACTTGAAAATTGAATATGGGATCAGGAGTTACGTTGTTTTCGATGGTGGGGCGGTGAGCCGTACCAGCCCAGAGATGCGCGATGACCCGCAAGGCGAGCGATAACATCTCTGGTTTCACATAGCGCAGATGTGAAGTTAGCGATGAAAGTCGGGAACGGATACTTACACTCAGCCACAGTCCGAGCGTGATAAAACCGTCGCAGGCAATGGGAGTGTGCCGGGGCAGCCGAGCATTTAAGTTGACTATGAGTCCGATGTGCATTCGGGCGGCTTCTGATTCGGTCAGGCAAGAGTGTGACGGATACCACTGTGAGATCGCAGCAGGTCCGTGATGTGTCTGATTTATATGCCAAAAATAGTTCAAATTGCAATAAGGATACTGCTCCCACATTTTGTTTCGAAATGCTCATTTATGACTGAAAAACATTCAAAACTGTCATATTAATCGTTCTGAGTTGAAATGTCTGCAAAGCTCTATTCTATGCACTTTGCGGTCAATGTTAATTTTATGTGAGAAAAGGTCAGTTCTCATGAAAAGCAATTTGTGTTTCGGAAAACGTTTCAGAGCGGTCAAAAACATATGCAAAAACAGGTCGATTTGCATAAAGAATACTGCTCCCACATTTTTCAATCAAAAGAGCAAATATCCGCCTGACACAGCCCACACAAATAGTTCGCACGAGCACTTGCCCGTAACGAAAAAAGCTGTCGGCTGTGTTCCGATAAAAAAGAAGGAGATGATTTTATAGGAAACGAATTAACAATTTACAACAGCGAGTACATAATGACAACTCCGCTGGAAAAGCAGGAGTACATCATCTACAAAATGATGTACCCGGGTCTGTATATCCTTGCAGGCGCACCGAAGATAGGCAAGTCGTGGTTGGCACTGGACTTGTGTATGTCTGTCGCTAACGGTGAGCATTTCCTCAAGCACGATACGAATACAGGTCAGGTGTTGTATCTCAGTCTTGAGGACAACCTGCTGCGCTTGCAGAACAGGATATACGAGCTTACAGACGAACCCTGTGAGAACTTGAACTTCGCAATCGAAGCGAAAACTATTGGCAACGGTCTGGAAGAAGAACTCGAAAAAAGTAAACAGGAGCTTCCGAATCTGAAAGTAATTGTCATCGACACGTTGCAGAAGGTCAGATGCAGCACCGAAGTCAATTACGGCTCAGACTACAAGGAGCTCTCGGTGCTGAAAGTGCTCGCGGACAAGCTCAAAGTCGCTATACTTGTCGTACACCATACGCGCAAATGTTATGACAGCGACCCGTTCAATATGGTGTCGGGCTCGACTGGAATCATCGGCAGCGTCGACGGTATCATGGTTATGATCGAAGAGCGTCGCGGCAGCGGTAAAGCAAAACTGCATTGCGCAGGTCGTGACATTGAACACATGGAATTGTGCTTGGAGTTCAACAATCACAGGTGGAATGTGGTTGACGATGTGCCTGAGCGTCAGCCAGACCTTTTCTCTTTCGCCATACATGATCTCATGGTCGATGAGAAATGTTTCACAGGTTCGGCGACGGAGCTCTGCAAACTTATGTACAAACACTTCGGACGTGAGTATGCTCCGAACTGGATAACGAGAAATCTTGTTCAGCACACGAATGAGCTCAAAACATACGGAGTGCTTTTCACAGCTCGCAGAAGTCATGGTGCACGAATACTGGAACTCATTTATGACCAGTCGGGTGACAGTAAAAATGGAAGCCTGCTGTGGGTAGAAATTGCTGACCATGCCGGCACCCGAAACTCAGAATACGTCTATTTACCTTTGTTTGAGGCAGGTGACGGTAAAAATACGGGTGACGGCATAGGTGTCTCAGGGTGACGGTATAACGCTCTCGGGTGACGGTAAAACCACGCACAAAACGCGCCGTTTTTGCCGCCGATACCGAAATCGGACAGGTACACCACCTGAGCCCACAGAAGCGATTGTGGCGCAACGTGGAGCGAGTGTGGCGGATACTATCGGCAAAGGAGAAAAGTGGCGGTGGTGACAAAAATCTTCCCTTCTGGGAAGGCAAGCATAGCAGCTGGCATTCCGCCTGCCGCCTTGCTTGTCGGGCAGAAGCCCGAACCCACTTACGGCGAGCCGCCGCTCCCAATTGTGCCTTCGCATAGTCCCTACGGACAGGAAGTACAATTGTCGGCACGCTGAAACATTTTACAAAACGGAAGAAAAGGAGGGATTCTATGAGACGGAGAAACACAACTATAGCGATACGCTGCACAGAGGAAGAAAGCAGGCGTATCCATGAACTGGCTGAGAGGCATGGTTTGAAGCTGAATGACTTCGTTATCAGATGTGCTCTCGGCAAGAAGATCGTTGTCGCCAACGGCGTCGACGAGATAGTCAGGCAGCAGAAAGCTATCGGTCGGAACCTGAATCAGATAGCTACACTGGCTAATATGGACAGGCTGACCGCAGTCAACTTCCAGCCGCTCCTCGATGAGCACACCGAGGTCACTGAGCTGATAGGTCAGCTTCTGAGGGAGGTGAAGTGATGGCAACGGTCACAGCTATCAGTACAAAAGGTGGGGGCGGCGGCAAGAAAAATCTCGACTATATCTGTCGGGACGATAAGACCGAGGGCAAGAAATATGTGACGGCTCTTAATTGTTCGATGCCGACTGCTTACCAGGAGTTCAAAAACACAAGGGAGATGTACGGCAAGGCTGACGGAATACGCTACTATCATTTCGTTCAGTCACATCCGAGCGGCTACAGTATAGCTCCTGAGCTTGCACATAAGATAGCAGTTGAGTTTGCTGAGAAAGCATTCCCGGGACACGAAGTTGTTGTGGCAACTCACACCGACGCTGACCACATACACTCGCACTTTGTCATCAATGCAGTCAACGCCGAGACAGGTTTGAAGTACCACTCCAACAAGTTCACACTGCAAGATCTGCGGCAATTATCAGACGAGATATGTCAGAAGTATGGAGTGACAACGCTCAAGAATCCTGAACTCCACAAGCAAAGGAACGGCGTTACTAATGGCGAGTATCGTGTTGCGATGCGAGGGGAGAGCTGGAAAATGGATCTATCCAATACCATTGACGCGGTCATGAAGCAAGCAATGTCAAAGAAACAATTTCACTTCTATATGAAGCAGTACGGCTACGATGTTAAGTGGGAAGACAGCCGCAAGTACATCACGTACACTTGTCCCAACGGAAGAAAGTGCCGTGATAACAAGCTCCATGAAGCAAAATACAGGAAGGAGAATATGGAATATGAGTTCGAAATACGAAGAAATGAAAGAAGCCTCCAAGCAGAATATGGAGGAAGCACAGGATATACCAACTATGGTATGCGTTCAGGAACACAACTGGCTGGCGTTGATATCACAGCTGAAACTTCTGACAGATACGCTGTTCGATGTCAAGGCTCAGACAGACGAGACAATGACATACGCACAGATGGAACGGTACCTGCGAAATCAGCAGACGATATACAATCAGCTGCTGGAACAGGGAAAGGAGATACAGGAGCAGACGTCACAGAACGTGAAGGCAGAGGTATCGAAGCTGGATCAGGCGGCGAAGGACCTCGTCTCACAGGCTGGGAGGCTGAACGAGCAGACCTTATCGCAGCTGAAATGCTCCGACGAGCAGAACAGGAAGCACGGCTTCAGACTGCTTCGACTGGTGGTGCTGATAGAAGTGCTGCACCTGATATCGTCATTGGCATTGCTGCTGTGGCTTCGATAATCGAGGACGAGCCTGCCGAAGATACCGAGTATGCTCGGGAGCACGTTGACAGCAAAGCACTTGCCGAGGAACGAGAGCGAAAAGAAGCTCACGGAATACACATGGGCTGATGCTCAATCAAATAACGAAAGGAAAGATTAAAATGAACAACGTAAAAATCACAGGAAACATGAACAAGACAAATAGAAGGAGTATGATCGAATGGCTGAAAACAAAACAGAAACTAAAATCGTAATGCTTACCATAAAGGAGGCGGCAGCTCTTGTGGAAGGGCTGACCGAGTATCGTGTCCGTCAGATGTGCATCAATGGTCAGGTGCCGCACATCATGGCTGGCAAGAAATATCTCATCAACAAGGAATTATTCCTAAGATATCTGCGCGGAGAGACTGCGTAAAAAAATAGTAGCAACGGCGCAATTTTGCTGGACTTCCACAGAGAGTTGTGGTATGATGTCGTTGGCAAAAACGCGCCGTATTACTGAATGGAGGTTTTATATGGCGACAATAAGACAAAGAAAAAGCGGCACTTATGAAATAAAGGTCTCCTGCGGATATGATGTCAACGGAAAACAGGTTCTCCAGTTCAAGCACTGGAAACCGCCCGAGGGACTGACCAAGAGACAGATTGAAAAGGAGCTTCAGCGACAGGCAGTGTTGTTTGAAGAAGAGTGCAAGAAGGGAAAGATAACTGCCTCAATAAAGTTTCAGACATTTGCGGAGCAGTGGTTTGAGGAATACGCCAAGATCAATCTTCGACCGACTTCATACGAGCGAATGAGACAGACCACACAGCGTGTCTATCCGGCACTCGGTCACATGAAGCTCGACAAAATAACAGCAAGACACATACAGGCTTTCATCTCGGACTTGTATGTCAATGGTAAAAATCAGCGTAATGGCAAGCCTCTGTCGAGAAAGACGGTAGTACATCACCTGAACTTTATCTCAGACATATTTGCGTACGCAATAAAAATGGATATGCTCAGTGACAACCCATGTCGCCGAGTGACTGTCCCCAAAGGCGAGTCGAAGGAGAAAGAAATCTATACTATTGACGAGGTCAAGCAGATATTTCAGAAGCTCGACAGCGAGCCTCTTAAATGGAAGCTGTACATTATGCTCGCAATATACAGCGGCTTCCGTCGAAGCGAAATGCTTGGGCTGGAGTGGAAGGATATAGACTTTGAACACAGTACAATATCTGTGCGCAGAACGTCACAGTACACAAAGGAGAAAGGCATATACACAGATACTACCAAGACGAAGCGCTCAAAGCGCATGAGTAAGTTCCCACCTGTGATAATGAATATGCTTAAACAGTTCAAGGCGGAACAGGACGCAGAAGCAGCACAGCTCGGAACAAAGTGGGAAGACCATGACAGGCTGTTCACAAAGTGGAACGGCGAGCCTATGAATCCGCAGACTCCCTACGGCTGGTTCAGAGAGTTCTGCAAGCACAATGGCTTCCGATTCTGCGACATACATTCACTGCGGCACCTCCATGCGAGCTTACTCATCTTCGAGGGCGTGGACGTAGTAGCAGTATCCGCAGATATGGGGCATAGCATCGTAGGCACAACTTTGAATCTTTACTCCCATATGTTTCAAGAGGCGAGGGCAAGGAACTGTGACGCAATTACGAACGCCCTGTCTTTCAACAATGAACCGACAGTGGAGAGTCAGGACTCAGCCGAGAGCGAGGAAACAGTCGATATTGACGAAGCAGACGACGAGACGGAGGAAGAAACGATTAGCCTCTCGATGTGAGTAAAAAGCAGCCGCAGGGAGAATACTCCCTGCGGCATTGCAAACAGAAAACCACAGTCCAAACGGCTATTTTTGAAAATAAGGGGCTGACAAGGGGCTGAGGGCATTTTTGAGAAAAAAGAAAACCCACAAACGGCTATTTTAAGCCATCTGTGGGATTGCTGAATGGTGACCCGTACGGGAATTGAACCCATGATTCCGCCGTGAAAGGGCGGTGTCTTAACCTCTTGACCAACGGGCCTTGAAAGCGTTACCGAAAATACGGTAACGCTAATTTGGTAGCGGCAGTAGGATTTGAACCAACGACCAATCGGGTATGAACCGAGTACTCTAGCCAACTGAGCTATGCCGCCATAATAAAGCTGTAGAAGTTTACAGCTTTATTATTATACATCAAAATAGCAAAAAAGTCAAGTGAATTGGATTGGGAAGAAAAAAATTGTAGGTTATTCTAAATTTGTGGTAAAATGATATTTACAATATAGTGAATTGTCACTATTGCGGAGCTTTTGAACGACGGCGGACAGCGGACGTTTCTGTTCGGGCTTAAAATTTCCACATTGTTGATTTTTCTGCGAATATATGCTACAATTATGAAACAGCAGCTTTGCAATTTGTTGCTGTGATAAATCGGAATTTGCGCGGTGTCCGCGCTGCCGAGCCACGTTGCCGCTCGCAAAGCTCGCTCACTCTCTGCAAATCGGATAGTCTGCTTTCGCTTACGGCAATACTAATATAAATCGGAATTTATAGGAGGTTTAGAATGATTGGTGATATTGTTACCGTTACAGTTGACAGACCGCTTGGAAGTTACCATCCGAAATACAAAGATATGTATTATCCGATCAACTACGGATATATTGAGGGTATAATTGCCCCTGACGGCGAGGAACAGGATGCATACATTTTAGGTGTTGATAAGCCAGTAGAAAGGTTTACAGGTAAGATTATTGCAATCGTTCACCGCTATGACGATGTAGAAGAAAAGTGGGTGGTTTGTCCCGAAGATGTTTCGTTTGGCAAAGAAGAAATAATGGAACTGATTAGGTTTCAGGAACAGTATTATCAATCGGAAATAATCATGTAAATTCTGATTTATAGGAACAGCGCCAACGAGCGATGTACGACTTAGGGTGTTGATGATGGTGAGCGCGTAAGCGCGGTGGAATTGTCAAAAAATGTGCAGTCGGAGAATACCCAAAATCTTGGATAGGCAGG
>R05__coassemble_267_pt1 | contig 27608 bp, 33 predicted proteins | sample R05__metabat2_low_PE_032 | metagenome-assembled genome bin R05
GAAAATTAGCACTCTCAAGCCGAGAGTGCTAATTTCATTCCTTATGATAAATTATCGGGCGAAGCTGTATCCCCCTCATCGCCGCCTCTATCGCCTGTGGAATCATTGAAAATTCAGCTACCAGCGAGGCAGGCTTTTTTTCTGTATCGTCCTGAAGCATAGGTACAAAATAATAATTTCTTCTGTTGAACAGCTCGCCTATGTTCTTCGCGGACCCAAGCAGAGAGTCGTTCGACGCTATCGCCAGCAGTACAGGCTTGCCCTGCCGCAGATGAGATTTCACCGCCATAGTCACAGCCGTATCTGTAACTGAATTTGCAAGCTTCGCGGCAGTATTCGAGGTACACGGTGCAACTACCATTATGTCAGTCATATCCTTCGGACCTATCGGTTCCGCTGAGGAAATGTCAGTTATAACATCTCTTCCGCATATATCTGCAAGCTGCTTCAAATTCTCCTGCGCCGTACCGAAACGGGTGGACATTCCGGCAGCATTTTCCGACATTACAGGTATGAGATATGCCCCCGAATCAACAAGGAGCTTCGCCTGCTCAAAGGTCTTTTCAAATGTACAGAATGAACCGGTCAGCGCATAGCCTATTCTAAGTCCCTTTAAAGCCTCATACATCGCCGCCACTCCTTTCACCGAGCACCTCCAGAATGCTTTCGGCAATGATCTCGCCTGATGTTACAGGGGCAGTCTTTCCGGGAAGTCCGAGTGCCCAGATCGCCTTTATACCAAGCTCGCTGGCTGCTTCAAAATCTATTCCTCCGGGTTTTGAAGCAAGGTCTATGAAAAGTGTTTTTGCACCAAATGCACTGAGCTTTTCCTTGTCAAATACCAGCGAAGGAACCGTATTGAATACAAGCCCATAGTCAGATCCTGCCTTTGCTGTATACACCGACTTTATACCGTGTATGCGTGCCTTTGCAGCGCCGCTCTCGTTTCTTACGGCAGCCGTAACATCTGCCCCGAAGCCCTTCAGTATTTCCGCAAGAGCCGTGCCTATGCGTCCCATGCCTACTATGAGTACAGAAAGTCCGTTCAGCGTCACAGGAAGCTCCTCAAGAGCAAGCTGGACCGCTCCCTCAGCTGTAGGTATTGCATTTTTCAGGCTAAGCTCCTCACGGACAAGGTAATCGCAGATCTCATATCCCGGAAAAATTTTCCTCAGCCTTTCATCAACCTTTCCTGCAAAAATCACACCTCCCGGTCTGAGTATCCGGCTTATGCTGAGAGGATCTATAGATACCGCACTGCATGGTGAATTAAGCATCCCGTTCTCCTCTATCGGTATTACAGGGAGTACAATGCAATCGAAGCTTTCTCCTTCGGAAAGCACCGCAGACTTTATACTTATATCATCGCCAATGAACTCATCATCGAAGCCTATTATTGATGTATCGTATTCTTCAGACAGCCTCAATGCACAGTATACCTGCCGCATATCGCCGCCCGCCACGAGGATCTTATATTTGTCTTTCATATATATCTCCTTTAGCTGTTAGTTGTTAGTGGTTAGTCATTAGTGATCGAAAATCTTATAGCAAACGACAAAATTTTTTGGCGTTTGCTATTTGCCGATCCGCACGGAGCAAACGTTAGTTTGCGTATGTGCGAGGCAATTTAAATCATTTATTATAGTGAACGTCAAATTATTTTTGACGTTCACTATAATACAGCGGATATGAGTACCTGACTCCATCGAAGACCGATCACTGATCACTAATAACCGATAACAAACACCTGATTTATTATATGCCGCCGGAAATAATTGTTGATTACCTGCCGAAACACAGCATAAAGTATGCCTCTTTATGTCAATTATGCACTGTTTTCTAAGTGCTTTTTTGTGTGAAATCGCCTATCTTTTCAAAAAAATATAGACAAGCTGTAAAAAATAGGTTATAATAAAGTGTATATAATTCGGCTTCCGTATGCCGTAAATGCGGAAGCAGCAGCACCCTCATTCGGTAAGGAACAATGTGCTGCGGCTGCGGAGCTATTTAAATGAGAGTTATTACCGGTATTGCAAGGGGAATGCGGCTTATCGCTCCGGAAGGATTCGACGTCCGCCCCACCTCCGATAAAGTAAAGGAGGGTATATTTTCAGCTATCCAATTTGAGGTCGAAAACTCCGAAGTGCTCGATCTCTTTGCAGGAAGCGGACAAATGGGGATCGAAGCCCTCAGCAGAGGCGCAAAGCACGCCGTGTTTGTAGACAGTTCATCAAAATCGCTCAAATGCATAAATGAAAACCTTCGTACTACTAAGCTGAAAAGCTTTGCCGAGGTCGTTAACCGCGACAGCTATGATTATATAAAGCTCACACGTCAGAGTTTCGATATAATCATTCTCGATCCACCGTACAGAAAAGGTCATATCCCAAAATTACTGCCGCTGGCCGCAGAAAAGATCAGTAATAACGGCTGCATCATATGCGAATATGAAGCAGGATCAGAGCCGCCTGTTCCGCCGCAGGGGCTTGCATTGAAAAAGAATTACCGATACGGCAAGATAAGTGTTTCTATCTTTTATAAGCCGTCCGAGGAGGTGTCCGAAGAATGAGAAGGATCGCAGTATGCCCGGGAAGCTTCGACCCGGTCACCCTCGGTCACCTCGATATAATAACAAGGGCTTCAAAGCTGTTTGACAAAGTAATAGTCCTTATCTCGCGCAACGCAGGAAAGGCTCAGCCCAGCTTCACTGCAACAGAGCGAATGCTCATGATAGAATCCGTAACGCATGACCTCGATAACGTCGTTATTGATATACTCGACGGACTCCTTGCGGATTACGTCCGCAATGTCGGAGCTATCGCTATCGTAAAGGGACTACGCGCTGTCAGTGACTTTGAATATGAGTTCCAGATGGCTCTTGCAAACAAAAAGTTATACGCAGGAGCGGAAACGGTCTTTCTTACCACAGCCGCCGAGAATATGTATCTCAGCTCGAGCGTAGTCAAGCAAATAGCATACTTCGGCGGAGATATCAGCCACTTTGTACCGGAAAGCATTCTTGATGATATAAAACAAAGACTTATTAAAGAGAGGTAATTTTTATGAGTATTGATGAAATCTTAGAAGAAATGGACGAACTGCTCGACAAGGCTTCGTCTGTACCGTTTGTCTCCCACAAAAAGGTAATCGACGGCGAGCGTATGAGAGAGCTCATCAACGACGTGCGCCTCAATATGCCTCACGAGCTCAAGGAGGCAAAGAAGATCGAGTTTGACTGCCAGCGTATCCTCAATGAGGCTAAGCTCAACGCCGAAACCATTATCCGCAAGGCTGAGGAAAGAGCTGCCCAGATAGTTTCTCAGGAATCTATCGTTACCGAGGCAAAGAAAAAAGCGCTTGATATGATGACAAAGGCTCAGACCGCCGCAAAGAACCTCCAGCAGAACGCTGCCGTGAACGTTGCGAAAATGCTCAACGACACTGAGAGCTACTACTCGCGCAACCTCCAGAACATAAAAATGGTAAAGGCCAAGCTCAGCAATACCATTTCTTCTTCAGCTGCTTCGATCAAAACGAATGCTTCCGACACAACAAAGTAACAAAAAACCGATACTCACCTGAGTATCGGTTTTATTTTTGATGAATTATTTATTGTTTTAGAGCTTTTATAAGTATGTCTTTATCAATAGTCGCAGTTACAGTTTCTCCCGATCCGTTCAATTCTATCTTTGCGCTATAATTATTCTCCAGATCATGCGCAATATCCTCATACCACCCTGTTTCATCAGCTGTAAGCGAACTTATACTTACACTTCCGTCATCAATAGTGAACAGTCCCTGATAATCATAAGCAGCATATATACGCCCGTCATCACTGTAATTACCGAAAAATATTACCCTATCACCTGATTCAGGATAATCTATATCAAACCATTCATCCGAAACATAGCCGGTATCAAGCTCTTTATCCGTAAATGATATGTTATTCTTTTCAGCGATCACAGAGTACTCTTTAGTCGAAATGACTCCACCGATCAGCACGAGCTTCTCTCCGTTATATTCGCCTTTGTAGATATCTATGATCTCAGGGGTCAATTCAGTATTTACATATGGTAAGCCTTCATATATTACCGGAATCGCTTCTACTATATTTGCTTCCGCAATAAAATCAACATTATCACGCAGTTCTTCAAAAGTATATGCACATTCTTCCAAATCTGCTTTATTCTTTAAAGCAAGAACTATATTTTTTTCTCCTTTATTTTCTAATGTTGTACTTTCTTCAGATTCTGATTTCTCTGCACCACAGCTAAAAAAGCTCATCAAAGCCAGAACACAAATAATTGTAAAACAATTTCTTTTCATATAATCCCTCCTTCGCCATATCATACCATATTCCCCAACACTTGTAAAGACTTTTTTTGTCGAAAACCATCATAAAACTTAATCCGCATATTCCGAGGTTATACCGAAATACTCCTCGACGGTAAGACCGCTCTCATATATCGGGTAGGAAAGGTCCGTACCGACATAGCGAATGTGCCACGGCTCATATTTATAACCCGTTATGTCCTGCTTGCCCTGAGGATAACGCAGAATAAAGCCATATTCATAGCAATGCTCCTCTATCCATTGAGCCTCGGGAGTGCCTATAAACGAATCGTCGATGATATTCACATCTATGGCAAGTCCACTCTGGTGCTCGGAGTAGCCCGGGCGTGCAGAGAAGGTATCTGCGCTTGCCTGTCCGTAGGTATCTACGTAGCCGTAGTATATCTCGCTCTGGTAGTCATATGAGCGGAAGCCGGACGAAAGATAAATATCGAGCCCGTCAGCAGCTGCACCTTCTGAAAGCTTGCAGAACTGCTCATAGCAGGTGTCGTCGAGCCCGGGGTTGAAGTCGGAGGGCAAACTGTAACTCTTATTGGCAATGAGCATCCCTCCTATATACGTGAGTCCGTCGATGTCGTACTGCACGGGAGCCGGAGCATAATCCGGGTCATCAGGAGAAGGAGCTCCGCTCTCCTCCGCTATATCGGGAACAGTCGTACTCTCAGTGAGATCCTCATAGGGCTCGGTAACGGTATCTTCATAGCTGCCTGTGACCTCGTCCGTCACCACAACATCAGCCGGAACGTCACCCGTAGGCATAGTAGTGCTGTCGGGCGACGAATTACCCGCAACATTTTCCACGACTCCGCAGCCTGTTGTTAATATCAAAGCCGCAGTCGTTATCAGTGTTAATATTTCTTTTTTCATATAAGGTCTCCTCCGATTTTTACAAAAGTCCTTTATATCCCGTACATTTGAGGTATCATGGGCGTATTCATATACGTTACAGTGAGCGGAGCTCGGACGATGCCGCCCACAATATTATAATATCACGCAATTATTAAAAAATCAACAGGCGCGAAGAGATTTTTTAGTTTTTTATGGCTTTGGCGCGAAACGGTACAATATTGCAGTGAGGATCAGCTATTCCCCGCAAACGTTTGTGCGCATTTGGTTAAAAACAAAATATTTGTTCGCCTGTATTGACAATCGCGAAAAAATGTTCTATAATAAGATCACAAGGAATCGAACATTAGTTCGGATAGCTGCCTTTTCGTGCAAAAAGGAGGTAAGGGAAAATGCAAAAAATGATAGACGGGTATGTAAAGAGCTGTGATCTGGCTCGCAAGAGGATAGAAACACTTACCCGACAGAAAAATGATCTGAAAAAATGCGGAAAACTTGATGAAATAGACGATCTTATGCTCGAAAGGCGGATAAAGCTTCTGTATGACGAGCATAGTCAGATGCAGGAGATAATCTCCTATCTGACCTCATATATGAGGAGGATAGAAAAGAGTGCCGAGACGTGAAAGTTATTCAGATACATTTACGGGTGAGGCGGATAAAGGGATACGCGCGATAATAGAATGTGATGACGACGAGGGAAGGGCTTCGGATCTCAAACGAATACTGTTAAATGTTATTAAAAATGAGCTTACGCCAAGACAAAAAGAGATAATTATGCTATACTATTTTAAAGGAGTAGATATTGTACGCATAAGTCAGAAACTCGGAGTCACTCCTCAGGCAATCTCATCTGCCATGTCACGTGCAAGGCTTAAATTATACAGATTTATGCAGTATTACTATTAAGGAGCTATTATGAATACGCCTATATATGATTTTTTAAAAAAATATAACGATTCGGATACACTGCGCTGCCATATGCCGGGTCACAAAGGAATAGCCTTAGATGATAAGCTAAGCGAGCTTTACGCACTCGATATCACCGAGATAAACGGCGCAGACAGCATCTTTGAAGCTGACGGGATAATCGCGCAGAGCGAAAAAAATATGTCCTCACTTTATGGAAGCGCCGCGACAGTATATTCTGCGGGCGGTTCTACTCTATGCATTCAAGCCATGCTCGCTATTATGAAACAGGAGGATCGGTGCATATTCGCCGTGAGGAATGTCCACAGGGCATTCCTGAACGCCGCAGCGCTTCTCGGACTTGATGTAGAGTGGATAATGCCCAACTACAGCGTCAGCATACTTTCGGGCGGTATCGACCGCTTAGCCGTTGAAGCAGCGCTGAACAGCTCGGAAAAACCTGCCTGCCTGTACGTCACTTCGCCTGATTATACCGGAAAATCGGCGGATATAGCGTCTCTTGCAGAGATATGCCGCCGCTTCGATGCACGTCTCATTGTGGACAATGCCCATGGCGCTCATCTTGCGTTCTTTGAGCGCTCCATTCACCCGATAACCCTTGGAGCAGATATATGCTGCGATTCGGCGCACAAAATGCTGCCCGCGCTCACGGGAGCAGCGCTGCTGCACACCTCTCGTCCGGAATATGCTGATAAGCTAAAGCCCGCGATGAGTCTTTTCGGCTCGACAAGTCCCTCCTATCTCATAATGGCATCGCTCGACCTCTGCACAAGATACATAAGCGAACACATAAGGACGGACATTGCGGAAAACCTTGAGTGCATCGCGGAGCTAAAGCAGTGTTTCTCCGACAGCCTTCTCTTTGCGAAGGGCGACCCGTTCCACATTACGATAAAAGCAGCTGAAAGCGGCTTGTGCGGCAGCGAGCTTGCACAGCTTCTCCGTGAAGACGGAGTCGAGTGTGAATACGCCGACGCAGAGCTTGTTGTGCTCCTGATGTCGCCGATGTGCCGCAGGGAGGACTATATGCGGCTGGAAGCCGCACTCCGAGCGGCGGCACATTCCGCGAAGAGATACTCCGTCTCAGAGAGCAGCAAGCGGCTTGACATGAAGCTTCCCAAGAGAGCGATGAGCATACGCAGTGCCTCACTTGCGCCCTCTGAGAAAATACCCGTTGACGAGGCCGAGGGGCGTATCTGCGCTGCTGTGAATGTGCCATGTCCGCCCGCAGTACCGATAGCGGCGAGCGGAGAAATAATTGACCGACGCTGCATAAATATTTTCAAAAGCTATGGCATTTCAACCGTAATTGTGGTAAAATAAAAGTTAGAGATAAGAGATCGCAGGGCAGATACGCTTGTCCGCCTGTAGCGAGTCCCATTGCATATAAAGGAAAATTTATGAAAAAAATATATGGAAACGACCATTTGCTTTCGACCCTCGAAAGCATGAACAGGCGCGGCAGGAATCCCCATTCAGTCATGTTCTACGGTGAAAAGGGCAGCGGCAGAAAGCTCATCGCCGATTATTACAGCCGGATGATAATGTGTGAGTCGCCCGTCGGCGGAAAGCCCTGCGGCGTTTGCAGCGCGTGTGTGAATATATCAAAGGGCTTTCACCCCGATGTAATGCGGGTCGAACGTACGGGAAAGACCGAGGGCTATTCAGTCAAAACCGCACGCTCGGTCATCAACGACGCCTACGTCAAACCAAATAACAGCAGCGGCAAAAAAGTATATATCTTCTCGGACTGCCGCAATATGGACGTGCGGACCCAGAATACTCTGCTGAAAATAATCGAAGAGCCGCCCGAGTACGCCTATTTCATCTTCACCTGCGGCTCCAAGAACGAGTTTCTGCCAACGATAATCTCGCGATGTGTGAACTTCGGAGTCTCCGTCGGAACGGAGGACGAGGCGCGCGAGGCTCTTGCAGAAAGCGGCTATGAAAAGGACGAGATCGAAACCGCAGTAAGCTGCTTTCACGGGAATATCGGAATGTGTACGAGCTATATCACCGACGAGAAGCTGCGCCGACAGGTGGATTTGACAAAAGCGCTCGCTGATAGTATAATAAGAAGAGACGAGTACAGACTGAACGTTGATTTTTTCTCGCTCGGCAGAGAACGAAGCGATATAAGGAACGTGCTTTCTATGCTCGATATGCTCGTGAGAGATGCAGCTGTCCTTGAAAGCGACAGAAATGCCGTAACTATCGGCTGCTTCCGCGACGGTGCGTCAGCTCTTTCCGAGTCAATAACCGTCTTTCAGGCAGCAAGAATGCATATGCGCATTGAAAAAGCATGGAACGCCATAGAAGCTAATGCTGCACCGCCGTTGGTGCTCGCGGCCCTGTGTGCGGAGATAATAGAAATCGTACAATAATATCAGGAGAAGGCTATGAAGGAAATTGTCGGAGTGCGCTTTAAAAGCGTTGGTAAAATATATTATTTTTCACCCGGAGATATTAAGGCAGAGCTCGGAGATCATGTGATCGTCGAGACGGTCAGAGGCGTTGAGTGCGGAGAGGTCGTTATCGCAAACAGACAAATCGACGACAGCCAGATCGCTTCACCGTTAAAGCCGATAATCAGGCTCGCTACAGAGCAGGATATGAAAACTCTCAGCAAAAATAAGGAAAAAGAAAAGGAAGCTTTTAAAATATGCGAGGAAAAGATCGCGTACAGAAAGCTCAAAATGAATCTTGTAGATGTTGAGTGTACCTTTGATAACAACAAGATGCTGTTTTATTTTACAGCGGAAACCCGCGTTGATTTCCGCGAGCTCGTCAAAGACCTTGCTGCTGTTTTCAGGACCCGTATCGAACTCAGACAGATAGGTGTAAGGGACGAAGCAAAAATACTCGGTGGTCTGGGTATATGCGGCAGAGAGTTCTGCTGCAAGGGCTATATGGGCGACTTTCAGCCTGTTTCGATCAAAATGGCAAAGGAACAGGGTCTATCACTGAATCCTACTAAGATATCCGGCACTTGCGGAAGGCTGATGTGCTGCCTGAAGAACGAGCATAATGTCTATGAGGAGCTGCTGAAGATAACCCCTAAGATCGGAGCTCTCGTAGTCACTCCGGACGGAGATAAGGGCAGAGTCGAAGACGTAAACCTCATCACGGGAAAGCTCAGGATAAAGACCGATAAATCCGAAGTTCCGGTAACACTCGACAGGAGCGAAGTCAAGCTGCTTCGAGACGCAGAGATAAAAATGACGCGCGAGGAGCTTCGTGCGCTTAAGAATCTCGAAGATAAATGAGCAGGGACACCCTTGAGGGCAGAATTCATACTGAAACTTTATATGTATCTTGTCGGGGAAAAACCTTTCTGGAAGAAAGGTTCTTTCCCCGAACCCCTTTTCCAAAGACTTTCAACTCCAAATTTTTGCCCTACATGGACATGTCCCTTTTGCAGGAATTTTTGGACAGCGTACCCAAATAAGGACTGGAGATAATAATGCCAAAGATAAATTACGGAAAAATGCTGGACGATACGCTCGCTCAGCTGCAAAAAAGCGGCGAAAAGCCGTCGCTACTGCTACATGCGTGCTGCGCGCCGTGCAGCAGCCATACGCTTACGGTGTTGACGGAAAGGTTCGATATAACGATATATTTCTGCAATCCAAACATCGCTCCCGAGAAGGAGTTTGAATACCGCAGCAGTGAACTGAAAAGGCTTGTCTCCGAAATGGGACTGAGCATAAATATCATCGAGGAGCCTTACGACCCTGAGCCGTTTTTTGCTCTTGCCAAAGGACTCGAGGAGCTTCCCGAACGAGGTGAGCGATGCCAAAGGTGCATTGAACTGCGCCTGAAAATGTCCGCAGCAAAAGCAAAAGAGCTCGGCTGTGACTATTTCACTACCACGCTCACCATAAGTCCGCATAAGGACTGCTCCTTCATCAACCGATGCGGCGGAATGACAGCGGAGAAGTACGGAGTCCCCTACCTTTTCTCCGACTTCAAAAAGCATGACGGCTATAAGCATTCGATAGAGCTGTCAAAGCAATACGGGCTGTACCGCCAGAATTACTGCGGCTGCGTTTACAGTAAGATAAATTCCGAAAAGCAGCGCGCTCATCGAGAGGATAACTGATATGGGAAAAGAGCTAAAAACTAATGCCATGCGATTCCTTGACAAAAACAAAATAGAATATACAGTCCAGACCTATCAGTGCGATGAGTTCATAGACGGGATTCACGTCGCGGAAATGCTCGGTCAGCCGCTTGATGAGACATTCAAGACCCTTATCGCGCATGGAAGATCCGGAAGCTATTACTGCTTTCTGCTGCCTGTTGCACAGGAGCTCGATCTCAAGAAAGCTGCCAAAAGCGTAGAAGAGAAGTCCGTCGAGCTGCTCCACGTAAAGGACATAACCAAGGTCACAGGCTATGTTCGCGGAGGCTGCACTCCTATCGGGATGAAGAAACAGTTCATGACCGTAGTCCATGCTTCGGCAGAAGAACTTCCGCTTTTCTACATTAGCGGCGGCAGGATAGGCACGCAGATACGCCTCTCGCCAAAGGAGCTTGTAAAGTCGATAAACGGTAGATTTGAAGATATCATATCCCTTTGAACCAATCATCAGACAATCGTGATCACACATTAAAAGCCGCACAAAGGAGCTTCCCCCTTGTGCGGCTTTTCGTTATTCTTCCGGGTTTTCGTTTATCGTCTGAGTGATATTTGGCTTACCCTCGTCCTCATCGGCGACAGGCTCCTGCTTAGGAACGAGCCTTGCGGCATTCGGGTCATACTTCAGTATGAGCTGCTTGACCTTTTCGTCTCTTGTGAGATTATAGGTTATCTTCATTGCATTAAGAGCGAGCGGGATATTGTTTTCGGAAAGATAATTTGCCGAAAGCTGAGCTGCAACAGATATGACCTCCTGATTAGGTCCGAATTCGATATCGTACTTTTTCATAGCCTTCACGATCTGGTCACGGCTCGGCTGTGTTACAGGAGTTCCCTTCCTCTGGGCGATATCTCTCAGCTCATATGGTATCGCGGGGTGGGGAGCAAAAATCACGCTTGCGGTATAGAACGCTACCGCATCATCATACTCTCCCATATCAACGAGCATATATCCCACATTGGCATAACATCTCGCTATAGCTACAGGTGAGGAAGCTATTCTGAGAGTTTCTCTTGTTACCTCGAGAACTCTTTTCTTGTTTTTCAACAGCTTGAACACCTCTGCCAGTTCAAATCTCGGACCGCAGTCAACAGGATTATACTCGATAGCCTTTTCAAGCACCGGTATCGCATCGAGAGGCGAGCCTGTTTCAACAAGAATATACGCATATGTAGTTATATAGGCTGCAAAATCAAACGGAGTGCGGTTGAGAACCTTGTCGGGCTTGAACATCAGCTGATAGAGATTATCCTCAAACGGATTGCGAAGGGAAACGAACTTCGCGTTTTCGCCCTCCTTATACTCTACAGTGATTTTCTTGTAAAGTCTCTCGGCAAGAGGTTTAGCCTCAACTATTTTTTTCTCCTTGATAAGCTGATTTATATTATCGAACATCTTATCGAGCCTAACGCCGTCAACATGAGTGAGCCTGTGTATCTCCTCGCGCTGTTCATCTGACATATTTTCGATGAGAAGCTCTTGTGCCGCAGAAACTCCGTCAACATTTCCCTCGGCGGCGAATCTTTCAGCTTCGCTTTTGAGAAATTTTTCGTTTTCCTCGGGCGAATCGCCGAGCTTTGCTTTGAGTTGTTCAAGTATATCGTTTACTGCCATAGTATTCTCCTTTTAGCTGTCAGTGATCAGTCATCAGCACTTATACTCATAGACGCGCACATCAACCGAAACTGCTCACAGGTCACTATTCATTAATAAAATGTATTTCCCTCACCTTACAGCAAGGGAAATACACAGTCATCATATATTTTTTGCTCAGAAGCCTCTCTTTGCCATATCCTTTTTAAACTTGGCATCTATCTTGTCCTGCTTCTTCTTTGCCTTAAGCTCCGCCTTGGTCATAAAACGGACGTCCTTTTCCTCCGGTGTTGCGGTCTTCTTTACAGGCGATGAGGACGAAGCCGATCTTGTAGGGGTCTTATACTCCTCAAACTTAGGAACAGCCTGCTGTGCAGCTGCCGCCTGTTTTCTCTTGAGGGTATCATCGCCCATTGACGAAAGAACGTCTTCAACGGAATTGAACACGGGCGTATTCGCCTTGAGTCCCTGAGTGTCGATGAGGTTCTTGTCAGCGTAACTCCTCGAGCTTGCAATAGCGTTGATGAACGACTGCGAGGTAGAGCGATGAGGGTTTACAGCGATCTGTGAAACATTCGCAGTAGGTCCGTTTGCCTGAGCTGCCTTCTCAGCGGCTATTGCAGCAGCTACCGCTGCCGATACCTTTTTAGGAGCTACAGGCTGTGCAGGTGATGCAGGCTGTGCAGATACAGCTGCCTGAGAAGGAGCAGAATTCTGTACCGGAGCTGATGCCTGAGGCACTGCCGCGGGGATACTGTTCTGTCCCTGAATAGGAGCAAATACCGGCTGGCCGTTCTGATCGTAACCGGTGAGCTTCATCTGTACGTATGTATATACGGGCTGGCCGTTTGCGTCATATCCGGCAAACTGAGGCACGTTTATAACCTGGGGCTGAGCAGCCTGAGCTGCTGCCGCGGGAGCAGGCTGAACAACAGGCTGTTGTACCTGCTGAGCCGACTTGGCTCTTATTTCATCTGCAAATATTGGTGTACTGTATCTATATTTATTCATATCATCAGCTTCTCCGTATTCTTCAGGATCTGTTGCTGTCTGACCTTCTTCTGTCTGCATCGGCATTTCTGTATCTTCTGCCGCAGGTGCTGCATCAGCTATGGGCTCTGCTATTTCTTCAATTGCAGGAGTTTCATCAAGCACGGGAGGAGTTATCTCCTCTATCTCAGGAAGCTCGTCAAGCACGGGAGCTGTTATCTCCTCTATCTCAGGAAGCTCGTCGAGCACGGGAGCTGTTATCTCCTCTATCTCTGGAACCGCGTCAAGCACTGGAGCTGTTATCTCCTCTATCTCAGGAACCTCGTCAAGCACGGGAGCCGTTATCTCCTCTGTCCCGGGAATCTCATCGATCACAGGAGCGGATATCTCCTGTATCTCAGGCAGCCCGTCAAGGGCAGGCGCTGATATACCGTTTACCGGAGGTATAGGAAGCTCTTCCATCTCAGCAGGTCCTTCGAGAACAACAGGCTGGGTATGCTGCTGTTGCATAGGCTCTGCCGGAGCAACGCCCTCGAATCCGAATATCTGATTCGCAACATAATTCCACTCGGTATTATCCGTAAGATCTGTTTCGGCTTCCTCACGTATCGGTGCTGCCGCTTCCTGCACAGGAGCAGGGATCTCAGCAGCCGGAGCTTCATAAGCGGATATCTCATCATCGGAAATATCTATTATATCAGAATCGTTATCATATATTGATGAAACGGGGGCAGAAGCCTGAACAGGAGCGTTCTCTACCGAGAACAGCTTCATTATATCCTCCTCGTTTTGTACCTGAACAGCAGGCTCGGAGCTATATGCGGGAACCACAGGCTCGGGAACAGCAGGCTGAGAAAGCTCGATACTGTTCATTTCCTCTGTTTCTTCTGCAATATCCTGCACGGGCGGAACTATCTGGTCAGCAGAAGCTCCCGCCCCAGGCTGGCTTGGAGTAGGGATCGCAAACTGAGCGAGAAAATCGTCCTGAACGTTGCTTTGAGCAGGCTCTTCGACCTCCTCCTGAGGCTTTTGTATAGCAAACTGAGCGAGAAAATCGTCCTCAGGCGCATCGGGCTCAGGCTCGGGCTCTTCGTTAGGCACGTTTATAGCAAATGCAGCAAGGTCGCTGTCGATGGCGACGCCCGTTCCGGGAATAAATTTCGGTTCTTCCTTTACGAGCTGCGGATCCGGCTTTCTGATCGGCTCCGGCTGCGGCTCAGAAACAGGCGGAACCGGCGGTGATTTTGGTTCTTCCTTCACCTGAGGCTGAGCCTCCTCCTTCTTCTTTGCATTCTGTGAACCGGTTATTTTTGCAGTAGTATTTCCGAGCGGAACTATACCCTCATCGGCAACGCCCATTTTTTCCCTCTGCTTCTCTTCCTTGAGAAGCTTTGCCATTTCCTTTTTATCCGCCTTTATCATTTTCTTGGCGAGACTTGCCTTACATTTTTCACAGGTTATCTCTTTCAGGTCGGTCATCTGACCTGCTCTGCGGTATCTCGTAACATTTTCGGGCTTCAGCAGGTTTATGCCGCAGCCTGTCTTCTTTTCGTTATCGGTACCATGGACTTCTTCGCTGCCCGCAGCTGTTACCAATGTTATATCCATATTCTTCTCCAAACCGGGTATTCCTGCCCGGTCTCCGCTTTACGGCAGCGGAACGCCGATTTCCCAACCCGATGAAATATCTGCCGGTATACCAAGCACATATTGAGGGCGTATTGTTCCACAGCAGACTTCACCGCAACTATCATACAATAATATTATACATTACTCTTTAAAAAAAATCAACACTTTCTTAAAATTTGACTGCGAAAATTATACCAGTTTTAATTTTTTTGGTAAAAACAACAAATTGTTATTGATTTTTTTGTCAAAAACTTCCTACAATAGTGGATGCAATTTATGACAATTCTTTTAATTGTGTCTTCTCTGCCGCCCTTGCCGACTATCATTCCAGTTCTACTGCTCCTTCCTCATCAATAACCCAAAGGGCAATTCCGCACATAATTCAACCGTGTGCAGAGACATATTGCACGCAGACGTAAAAATTTACGATTTCTGTCAATTTGCTCTTGCATTCTGCGGCATTTTGTTGTATTATTAATATGTATTGATTTCTACATCCAAGGCTTATGAAATCTGACATCTAACCTCTAAATATTCAACTTCCAAAAGGAGGAATTGTGTGAAACTCGTTTCCGTTGTGGTCCCGTGTTATAACGAACAGGAGGTACTCCCCATGTTCTACGATGAGATAACCAAGGTGACAGCTCAGATGTCCGCAGACTTTCCCGAACTGACATTTGAATATCTCTTCATCAACGACGGCTCCAAGGACAATACTCTCGCTATCCTGCGCTCTCTCGCCGACAGGGATAAGAGAGTGAGATATATATCATTTTCAAGAAATTTCGGCAAAGAATCGGGTATGTATGCCGGTCTCAAAAATGCGAGGGGAGATTATGTTGTCGTCATGGACGCCGACCTCCAGCACCCTCCCGCCTTCCTGCCGCAGATGTACAGCTATGTCAGAAACGGCGAGTACGACTGCGCCACTACCCGCAGGGTCAGCCGCAAGGGCGAATCGAAGGTACGTTCATGGTTCGCAAGGCTGTTCTATAAGATCATGAACAAGATATCACAGACAGAAATAGTAGACGGAGCTCAGGACTTCCGCTTCATGACACGTCAGATGGTGGACGCGATACTCGAAATGTCTGAATACAACCGCTTTTCAAAGGGCATTTTCAGCTGGGTAGGCTTCAGCGTCCGCTATATAGAATATGAGAACGTCGAGCGTCCGGCAGGAAGCTCCTCGTGGTCCTTCTGGGGGCTCTTCAAATATTCGCTCGAAGGCATCATGGCTTTCTCAACAGCCCCGCTCGCTATATCCTCACTTCTGGGCATTGTAAGCTGTATCATCGCCTTTATCCTTATGATAATCACCGTTATCAAGACCATCGCATTCGGGGAGGACGTCGCGGGATATCCTACCACTATCTGTGTCATCTTCCTCCTGAGCGGACTTCAGCTCTTCTGCACGGGTATCCTCGGCAACTACCTTGCCAAGACCTACCTTGAAACCAAGCACAGACCTATCTACATCGCCAGCGAGACCGAGGAGATATACCGCAAAAGAAAACAGGAAAGCAGCGGCTCTGCAATCTCTGATAATAAAGATAAGAAATAACGTGTTTTCAGCGGCAAGGAGGTGCGGTATCATTGAATAAACATATGAAGCTCGTTGTATCCGCACTCTTTATAGTTATAATACTGCTTGCAGTCGCTATAACGCGGTTTTACTCAGATACAGGCAAGAGCACCGGCGGAGGGACCACAAAATCCGACGAGATCCAGAAGCTCGGTACCGACTCCGACGGCAACAGGATATTCAAGGACAGCTCAGGGCTCTACGGGATCGTTGACAGCAGTGACAGAATACTTGTTTCTGCTGAATGGCAGTCGCTTGACTTTATGGGCAGCGGGCTTTGTACAGCCTCCAAGACCATAAAAGGGAAAAATCTTAAAGGCTGTATAGATTATGAAGGGAACTTAGTCGTTCCGCTCGTCTACAGCAGCATAAACCGCCACAGATCAGGTGACTTCACATTTTACACTGCTGAGACTGATTCCGACAGTTCATGCGTCGTCTACAGCGAAAACTTTGTCCCGTGCCTCAGCCGCTCTTGGGATAGCTGCTCATTCAATGACGGCGAGCTCGTTCTCACCTCCGACAGCGGAACTTATATCTATACCGTGAGCGGATCCGGATTCTCTCTCAAATCTGCTCATCTGAGCGGACAAGCCCTCGGATCTGACTTTAATGTCGATATAAACAGCAGGATACTGCTTTCAAAGCTCAACGCTTCAATGCTTGAAGAAATGATAGCGGATACCGGAAAATACATAGAATTCGCATTCACCGGAAGCAGTGAATACATCTCGGGAATAAAAACATCGGGCGTTGCCATATTCACTCCGCTTTTTCCCGATGAAGAAAACATAACCGCGAAGGAGCTTGAAGGGATATCCGATATCTACCTATACTCAGTACGCTCGGACGACGGTGTCCCCCATTACGCAGTTTCGGTCACAGCAAACACAGAGCTTGCCTATAAAGACGAGACCGGAAAAAATCAGAAGCTCACAGCTCCGTATAAGGCTATAGTCGAATTCAGAGGGAATTCGGAAAACGACCTCGCCGCAGTTTCAGGAGCATTTATTCTGAGTAAACCGGAATATCCTCAATCTGCGCCTACCACAGATGAAAATGATACGCCGGAGATACCCGCTCCGGAAGCTGATTAAAAATGTGATTTGCCGCTTTCATACGGCGAAAGGAGTATACATATGTCAAAAAAGATCGCAGTTATCATGGGAAGTGACAGTGACTTCCCCGTTGTAAAGTCAGCTCTTACCGAGCTCAAAAAGTACGGCATTGAGTTTGAGTGCCGCGTTATGAGCGCGCACAGGACTCCTACTGAGGCGGCTGATTTTGCTGAAAATGCCAAGAACAACGGCTTCGGAGCTATAATCTGCGCGGCAGGTATGGCAGCTCACCTCGCAGGAGTCGTCGCGGGCCACACCACGCTCCCCGTTATCGGCATTCCAATGAAATCCAAGGCTTTGGAGGGAGTTGACGCTCTGCTCGCCACCGTTATGATGCCGCCCGGAGTTCCGGTCGCTACAGTCGGCATAGACGGCGCAAAAAATGCCGCTGTACTTGCAGTACAGATGCTCGCGATAAGCGACGACACCCTCGCCGCCAAGCTTGCTGACGAAAAGCAGAAAATGGCAGAGGGAGTTATCGCTAAGGACAAGGCTCTCCAGGAACAGATAGCTGCTTTATGATCCGGTACAGTGTACTGCTCTTTGACCTTGACGGCACTCTCACCGATTCAAGTGAGGGTATAATGAACTGCTTTCGGCATACCGCTGATATCATGGGCGCACATATGCCGGAAAATCCCGACGTTCTTCTTGGACCTCCGCTTGGGGAGTCCTTTGAGAAGTACTTCGGTATGGACGGTGAAACGGCGCAGGAGGCTGTTAAAGTCTACCGGGAGCGCTACGGCACAAAAGGTCTTTTCGAGAACCATGTTTACGAAGGCATACCGGAAATGCTGGAGAAGCTGAAAGAAAACGGCTTCCGGCTTGCTGTGGCTACCTGCAAGGCTCAGGTGTTCGCTGAGAGGATACTGGAAAAGTTCGGTCTTTCCCGGTATTTCGAGTTCATTGGCGGCGCTGGCATCGACGGCAGCCGTACCTCGAAAACTGAGGTCATCGAGTACGTCCTCGATAATATGGGAAGCCCCAAAAAGGACAGCGTTCTCATGATCGGTGACAGGGACAACGATGTTTCCGGTGCTATGAGTGCCGGGATAAAGTGCATGGGCGTTCTTTGGGGCTATGGCTCAGGGAAAGAGCTTGCACTGACAGGGGCGGAGTTTATCGCCCGCACTCCGGACCATGCAGCGGAAATGCTGCTGGCTCAGTAACTATCATCTACAATTACCGCGATGATGCGGTGTTGCATATACATTTACATAATTCTCAAGGAGGAATTTCAAAATGGCAAACATCGAAAAGAAGGAACAGCTCTATGAGGGCAAGGCAAAAAAGGTATACGCCACAAATGACCCCGACCTCGTTATCGTTGATTACAAGGACGATGCGACTGCGTTCAACGGCGAGAAGAAGGGTACTATCTCCGGCAAGGGCGTCATTAACAACAAGATGACCAACCTCATGTTCGGTCTGCTCGAAAAGGAAGGCGTTCCCACACATCTCGTGGAGGAGATAAGCGACCGCGAGACTATCGTCAAGAAGGTATCTATCGTTCCCCTTGAGGTCATCATCAGAAACGTTGCCGCAGGAAGCTTCTCAAAGAGAATGGGCGTTGAGGAGGGCAAGCAGCTCCTCTGTCCTATCCTTGAATACAGCTACAAGAACGACGACCTCGGCGACCCCTTCATCAATGACTATTATGCACTCGCTCTCGGTCTCGCTACAAAGGAGGAGCTCGACACTATCGCTAAGTACGCCTTCAAGGTGAATGAGTTCATGGTAGGCTTCTTCAAGAAGCTCAACATCGACCTCATCGACTTCAAGATAGAGTTCGGAAAGACCTCCGACGGCACTATTATCCTCGCCGACGAGATCTCGCCCGACACCTGCCGCTTCTGGGACAGCACAACTCACGAGAAGCTCGACAAGGACCGCTTCCGCAGAGATATGGGCGGCGTAGAAGAAGCATATCAGGAAATCATGAAGAGACTTATGGGAGAATAATGCTATGGGCGGATTTTTCGGTGCAGCTTCAAAAATAGACTGCGTTACGGACGTTTTCTTCGGAACTGATTACCACTCTCACCTCGGCACGCGCCGCGGCGGTATGACCTCCTATTCCGAGGAGCTCGGCTTTCAGAGAAATATCCACAGCATTGAAAACTCCCCGTTCCGCACGAAGTTCGAGAACGACGTTGTAAATATGAGAGGCAGACTCTGTATCGGCTGCATAAGCGATACAGACCCCCAGCCTATCCTTGTGCGCTCAAAGCTCGGCATATATGCGGTATGCTCGGTCGGCATAATCAGGAACGCCGACGCACTCGTTGAGGAGCTGCTTGAAAAGGGCTGTGCCAACTTCGAGTCAATGAGCAGCGGAAGTATTAACTCCGGCGACCTCATCGGTGCGCTCATCGCGCAGAAGGGCTCGTTCGTGGAGGGCATTCGCTACGCACAGGAGAAAATAGAGGGCACGATGTCCCTCATCATACTCACGAAGGACTGCATTATCGCCGCAAGGGACAAGTTCGGCAGACTACCCATTATAATAGGCAAGAGCCAGAACGGCTTCTGCCTCGCCTCGGAATCATTCGCATTTCAGAAGCTCGGCTACTATCCGTATAAGGAGCTCTCCGCAGGAGAGATAGTCAGTCTCACGGCGGAAGCTTGTACGACACTGAGCGAGGGCGATCCGTCCAAGATGAAGATATGCACCTTCCTGTGGACATATTACGGCTACCCCAACGCCGTCTATGAGGGCGTGAACGTTGAGGTCATGCGTGCGAGAAACGGCGAGATAATGGCTGAAAATGACATAAAGAACGGCTGCCTCCCCGACGTTGACTACGTCTGCGGCGTACCCGATTCGGGCACACCTCACGCTATCGGCTACGCCAACCGCAGCGGTATTCCGTTCGCGCGTCCGTTCATCAAGTACACACCTACATGGCCGCGAAGCTTTATGCCCACCAATCAGCGCATACGCAATCAGGTCGCTAAGATGAAGCTCATTCCCGTACACGAACTCATTGAGGGCAAGAAGCTGCTCTTTGTTGACGACAGCATAGTCCGCGGCACTCAGATGCGTGAAACGGTCGAATTCCTGTACGAAAACGGAGCCAAAGAGGTGCATATGCGCAGCGCCTGTCCTCCTATAATGTACGGCTGCAAGTATCTGAATTTCTCACGCAGCACATCTGAAATGGAGCTTATCGCAAGACAGATAATCCACGAATTTGAGGGCGATGAGGGCGTAAAATATATTTCCGAGTACAGTACCTCTGCGACCGAGCGCGGCAAAAGACTTCGCGACGAGATATGCCGCCGTCTGAAGCTGACCTCGCTCGAGTTCCAGACCCTTGAGGGCAAAATGGACGCCGTAGGCATAAACAAATGCAATCTCTGCACCTACTGCTGGAGCGGTAATGAATGAATTCGGGATTCGGAATCAGGAATTCGGAATTATTGACTTGAAAATACTCTTAGGATTCGGCTGCGGAGGTGATCTTCGCCCGCATTCCGAATTACGAATTGAATCTGGAGGATATACCAATGAACAACAGTTTTTCCGAAAGCTACAAAAAGGCAGGCGTTGACGTGACCGCCGGCTACAAGGCTGTAGAGCTAATGAAGAGCCACATCGCGCGCACCATGACTGCGGGAGCTCTCTCCGGCATAGGCGGCTTCGGCGGACTTTTCGAGCTCGATATGACGGGGATCAGCAAGCCTGTTCTCGTCTCGGGTACGGACGGAGTAGGCACGAAGATAAAGATAGCCTTTATCATGGACAAGCACGACACTGTCGGTATCGACTGCGTTGCTATGTGCGTTAACGATATCATCTGCTGCGGAGCAAAGCCGCAGTTCTTCCTTGATTACATCGCATGCGGCAGGAATATCCCCGAAAAGATAGCTCAGATAGTCTCGGGCGTTGCCGACGGCTGCGTTCAGGCAGGCTGTGCTCTCATCGGAGGCGAGACTGCCGAGCATCCGGGGCTCATGCCGGAGGACGAGTACGATCTCGCAGGCTTCTCGGTAGGCGTTGTCGATAAGGACAAGATACTCAAGCCCGATACTCAGAAGGCAGGCGACGTTCTTATCGCCATAAAATCAAGCGGAGTCCACTCAAACGGCTTCTCGCTCGTTAGAAAGGTATTCGACGTGAACGAACAAAATCTCGCGATACACTTCGATGACCTCGGCACTACCCTCGGTGAATGCCTGCTCACTCCCACAAGGATATATGTAAAGGCTATAATGAGCCTTATAGACGCGGTAACGGTAAAGTCAGTATCGCACATCACAGGCGGCGGCTTCTATGAGAATATCCCGCGCTCGCTCCCGAAGAATCTCTCAGCAAAAATCGAGCGCAACGCAGTTCAGGTGCTGCCGGTATTCGACCTCATCAAGCGCACGGGCGATATTCCCGAGCGCGATATGTTCAACACATTCAACATGGGCGTCGGCATGATAGTATGCGTTGACAAGAACGACGCTGACAAGGCTGTTTCGGCTATAAACGCAGCCGGCGAGGAGGCTTATATCCTCGGCGAGCTCGTTGAGTCGGAAGAGGGAGTCATAATCTGCTGACGACAGAGGAGCTGTAACTGCTCCTGTAAAAAATTACTGCCATGAAAAGATTTTTTATTACGGCAGCTTCTGCTGCCATGGCGCTCGCGGCACTATGCGCCGCACCGTCCTTTTCTGCAGGGACGGATCTTGATTATAACGGCGACGGCAAGGTAAACAGCTTCGATATGGTCGCTCTGCGAAAAATAAGCTCTGATAAGAACGAGCTGATGAGGCTGCAGAACTTCCTGCTCGGAAAGCCGCTCGTTTCCACAGACTACACCATTGACGAGAGCTGCATTTTAGAACCTAAAGGTACTATACATACAGGCGAAGGAACTTTCTACGGAGGCGGCTATGAGGGAGGCTGCGCTATGCTCGACCCCGTTTCCAGAGATTATTGGATAGTCGCTATGAACCTTGAGGACTACAATGAGGCTCAGCTCGCCGGAGCATACATCGAGGTCACGGGAGAGCTCGGTACGATCAATATGCTTGTGACGGACCTTCTGCCCGAGGGCAAAAAGGGTGATCTCGACCTTTACGTTGACGCTTTTCCCCTGATAGCTCCGGCAGAAAAAGGGCGCGTACCTGTCAGCTGGAAGATAATTCCCCTTGATACGGCAGACGATGCTCCCATTTCATACAAATATAAGGAGGGAACCTCCGAATACTGGTGCGGTGTTCAGCTGAGAAACCACCGCTATCCCATAACAAAGCTGGAATACCTTGACAGCAGCGGCGAATTTGTCGAGATACCGCGCCGCCGCTACAATTATTTTGAATCGGATAAAATGGGAAAGGGTCCTTTCACCTTCCGCATAACGGACATATACGGGCAGGTCGTCATAGACTATGATATCCCACTTTCCACCGATGATACAGAAATTATACAAGGACACGTCCAGCTTCCCGAGTAAATTATGAAAGTCGAAAAAATTGATTATATCTGGTCAGCATTATCAATGATAGTGCTTGGGGTCTCATTTCATAAGGGACATCTCATTTACGGGCTGCTGATAATATACGGTCTTATGGTCGTTTTGTTCTACTACCACATTTTCACTATACGCCGATATATCTCTGACAGCGTTGCGGTATTCGGAGAGATAACCGATTATCACGAGGAATCAAAGACGAAAAACGTTTTCCCGATAGTCAAGTACACCACAGCCGGCGGCAGAGAGATAACCTCCGCCTATACGGTCGCTTCAAGGGAACGAAAATATAAGATCGGTGAAGAGGAGCTTATATGCTACTCGCCCGACGACCCGATGTTCTTCTATTTCTCGGGCAAGGAGAGCGAGCTGACGCAGGACTACTATCGGTTCATAATTACCGGCGGCATAATAGCGGCTGTATTGTTTCTTGTCTCACTGATAAAATAGTGCGTATAACTTCTAAACTCTAACTTCTGAATGCGGAGGTCAAAATGAAAAATATCGTAGTCCTTGTCTCGGGCGGAGGCACCAATCTTCAGGCGCTGATCGACGCGCAAAAATCAGGGATAATAAAAAACGGCAGGATAACCTGCGTCATCTCCTCAAAGGAGGGCGTTTATGCACTCGAACGCGCTAAAAATAACGGCATTGCGTCAAGAGTTATCCCGAGAAAAGAATATTCCGACAGCGTGAGCTACAGCAAAGCTATACTCGAAGCGCTCAATGAGGAGAACGCCGACCTTGTAGTGCTCGCAGGCTTTATGACTATCCTTGACGAATGTGTGACAAAAGCCTATGAATACAAAATAATAAACGTCCACCCCGCGCTTATCCCGTCGTTCTGCGGAGAGGGCTTCTACGGGCTCAGAGTCCATGAGGCAGCGCTTGAATACGGTGTAAAGATCAGTGGAGCTACTATTCATTTCGTCAATGAAAAAGCTGATGCGGGAGCTATTATCCTGCAAGGCACGGTCGATGTAAAGAGGGACGACACTCCCGAAACTCTGCAGAGACGTATCATGGAAAACGTCGAGTGGAAGCTTTTGCCCAAAGCCGTTTCGCTGCTTTGCGAGGACAGGATAGATATAATCGACGGCAGAGCATACGTGAGGGACTGATCCATGAAACTTACGGAAATACGCGAAAAGCAGATCGTTCAGAAGCTTTTCCTGTGCTTCATGATGTACGCGGTGCTGGGCTGGTGCTACGAGGTCGTGCTCGAAACGTTCATATACCGCTGGGGCTTTTCCAATCGCGGAGTCCTCTTCGGGCCGTACTGCCCCGTTTACGGAGTGGGCGCACTGACGTTCCTCGCCTGCTTCGGGCGGCTGATGAAGAAAAAGGACGTCAAATGGCTGAATATCATAAAGCCCGTCATCATCTTCATCGGGTGCATGGCGGTCGCCACGCTCATCGAGCTCATCGCGAGCTATCTGCTGGAATTTTTCACGGGCGCATGGCCGTGGCAGACATATGAGCGGTACAAGTACAACTTTCAGGCAAGGATAGCTCTTTCGACCTCGCTGCGCTTCGGTCTCGGCGGCACGATATTCATGTACCTTGTTCAGCCATTCTTCGACTGGGTACTTTCAAAGCCCTCCCGCAAAGCCATAAACATCATCGCAGTAACGGTGCTGATAATAGTCGCCGCAGACTGCATTTACACATTCATCTTGAAATAAACGGAGGCACATATGCAGGTAAAAATCAATACTCTTACCCCCGAGCTTTTTCTTGAGCTGTACACCTCGGTCGGCTGGGAGCCCCCGTGCATCGAACAGGCAGCAAAGGCACTTGAGAATACTCTCGTATCGTTCACGGCTTATGAGAACGGTAAGGCAATAGGAATGGTCAGGCTTATCGGCGACGGAGGAATGTCATTTTATATCAAAGACTTCGCAGTTGTTCCCGCATTCCAGTCAAAGGGTGCAGGAAGTCTTATGATGTGGGAGCTTGAAAAATACATCAGGGAAAGCATTGCTTCAAACTGGGCTGTCAGCCTTGAGCTTATAAGTACCAAGGAGGCTGTGGCGTTTTACAAGAAAATGGGATTCGAGGAGCATCCCTGCGACTATAGCGGTCCGGGAATGTCCAAAATGATAAAAAGATCATAAATATAAGGAGTAGATACTATGAAAAAGCTTGATATATCACAGGAGCTGCGCTCAAACGCATATCCCGGCAGAGGCATTGTCATTGGCAGATCCGCTGACGGCAAGTATGCCGTTACCGCCTATTTCATCATGGGCAGAAGCGAAAACAGCCGCAACAGAGTTTTCGTTGAGGACGGAGACGGTATCCGCACTCAGGCATTTGACCCGAGCAAACTCACCGACCCCCACCTAATAATCTACGCACCCGTTCGCGTGCTCGGAAATAAGCTCATCGTAACCAACGGTGATCAGACCGATACTATCTACGAGCTCATGGACAAGCAGTACACCTTCGAGCAGTCTCTCCGCTCGCGCGAGTTTGAGGACGACGCTCCGAACTACACGCCTCGTATCTCAGGTATTCTCCGCTTCGGCGAGGACGGCTTCAACTACGCGATGTCTATCCTCAAAAGCGCAAACGGCAACCCCGATTCGTGCCAGCGCTTCACATTCTCATACAACAACCCCGTTGCGGGAGAGGGACACTTTATCCACACCTATCAGGGCGACGGCTCGCCGCTCCCGAGCTTTGAAGGAGAGCCCAAGCTCGTGGGTATCTCGGGCAGTATCGACGAGTTCACAGTGCTTCTCTGGAACAGTCTCAACGAGGATAACAAGGTATCGCTGTTCGTGCGCTATGTGAACCTTGAGGACAAGTCCGAGGAGACACGCATAGTAAACAAGAATAAATGAGTACAGGCACTGTTGTAAAACGAATAGTCATCGACATTCTCATCATGGCTCTGTACCTGTTTGGAATGTTTGTGGTGATGATGTGGTATGGCGCAACAGGTCCGGACGGAAGTATCATCGGTTTGTCGGCGCTGTGGAAAAACGTGCGCAACTACGGCGTTCCGGCGGTGATGATATGTCTGCCGCTCATCGGGACGTTCCTGACATTACACATCTATATAGGCAAGCGCCGAAAAATGCATATCGGCAAGCAGTGGATAGTCATGGCGGTGTTCAAGGTCGTCGTGTTTCTCGCACCGGCGGCATGGCTTATAACGGTCGGTATCATCGACGGCTTCGGCAATATTTTTGATATGATATATATGTGGATTTAAAGGACAAGACCGAGAAAACAAGAATTGTAAACAAGAATAAGTAATTACGGAAAAGGAGCAGATATGACCATAAGCGGGCTGATAATCGCAGTTTTCTGTTTTTTATGCATAGGAGTCTTTCATCCCATCGTCATAAAAGCAGAGTATTATTTTACAAAGAAATGCTGGTTCGTGTTTCTGATAGCAGGAGCCGCAGCAATAACAGCCTCGCTTTTTATAAGTCATATAATTCTCAGCGCAGTTGTCGGAGTTTTTGGCTGCTGCTGTCTGTGGAGCATTTTCGAGCTCTTTGAACAGGAAAAGCGTGTGCAAAGGGGCTGGTTTCCCAAGCGTGAACGAAAGTCGATCAGCAAGAGCACACGTGCTGCTTCCCCGAACTCTGAACTCTGATCTCTAACTTCTAATCTCTAACTATTAAGGAGGACATTAATTATGTCAAACGAAATGCAGTTAAAATACGGCTGTAACCCCAATCAGAAGCCTTCGAGAGTCTACATGGCCGACGGCAGCGAGCTCCCTATCGAGGTGCTCTGCGGACGCCCCGGCTACATCAATCTGCTCGATGCTCTCAACGGCTGGCAGCTCGTCAAGGAGCTTAAATCGGCTACGGGAGTATGTGCAGCTACCTCATTCAAGCATGTCTCACCTGCCGGAGCAGCTATCGGCAGACCGCTCTCCGACGATCTGAAGAAGATATACTGGGTGGACGATCTCGGCGAGCTCACTCCCCTTGCAAGCGCCTACGCAAGAGCAAGAGGCGCGGACAGAATGTCCTCCTACGGCGATTTTATCGCACTTTCTGACAAGGTAGACGTCTGCACGGCTAAAATGATACAGCGCGAGGTCAGCGACGGAATAATTGCCCCCGACTACGACCCCGAGGCCCTTGAGATACTCAAGTCCAAGCGCAAGGGCACATACTGCATACTCAAGATCGACGAAAGCTACAAGCCCGCGCCTATCGAGACAAAGCAGGTCTACGGTGTTTCCTTCGAGCAGGGGCGCAATGAGCTTGACATCAACCGTGAGCTCCTTGCAAATGTAGTCACCGAGAACAAGGATATTCCTTCTGATAAGCTCGACGACCTCCTCATCTCGCTCATAACTCTGAAATATACGCAGTCCAACTCTGTCTGCTACGTCAAGGACGGTCAGGCTATCGGTATCGGCGCAGGTCAGCAGTCGCGTATACATTGCACACGCCTCGCAGGTCAGAAGGCTGATAACTGGTGGCTTCGCCAATCTCCGCAGGTAATGGGCTTGCAGTTCGTTGACGATATCCGCCGCGCGGACCGCGACAACGCTATCGACGTTTACATCGGTGACGAGTATGAGGACGTATTACGCGACGGCGAGTGGCAGCGCATATTCAAGGTGAAGCCCGAGGTGTTCACCCGTGAGGAGAAAAAAGCATGGCTGGCTAAGAACACGGACGTCTGCCTCGGCTCGGACGCATTCTTCCCGTTCGGCGACAATATCGAACGCGCAAAGAAATCCGGCGTTGCCTACATTGCTGAGCCCGGCGGCTCTATCCGCGACGACAACGTCATCGAGACCTGCAACAAGTACGGTATCGCTATGGCGTTCACAGGTATACGCCTTTTCCACCATTAAGCGATTTTACGGGGCGGACAAAATGTCCGCCCTCTTTTTGTAAGGATTTTATTACCGGAAATTTGCTGCCCCGATCCCCACTAAAGGGATAACGGCTCCCTTTTACGTTCCACCGCAGTG
>R05__coassemble_298_pt1 | contig 26000 bp, 26 predicted proteins | sample R05__metabat2_low_PE_032 | metagenome-assembled genome bin R05
GGAGCAGATCTCTGATCTGCGTATCTGCAAGGGCTTTTAGATCAAATATAATGAATGCTTTTGCATTCATTATACCACATTTCATGTATAAAAGCAACCGACAGAAAGTTTTATCCTGCGATTTTCCTGAAATTTTCAGAAAACCGACATTTTTCCGCCGGAAAAAGCAGAAAATTCATTCGCAGCTGTTGATTTTTCAGTGGTCTTATGGTATAATAATTGTGTATATTTTCCAACAGCAGGCGGAGGTTTCAATGTCAAAAAATTTACGCGGTATCTCACGTTATTCAAAAGAAAAATATCTTGCAGCTTTTCTGCTCGGCTTCGGGTGTATGCTGCTGACGCTCATACCGTTCATGATCGGTGAAAAGGGCTATTTCATCTACTACGGCGATTACAACGCTCAGCAGATACCCTTCTACAGCCTCGCAAACGACGCTGTCCGCAGCGGTCAGACGGGCTGGAGCTGGTTCACCGACCTCGGCTCTGATTTTATGACATCGTATTCCTTCTATCTCTACGGGAGCCCCTTTTTCCGCCTCTCGGCGCTGCTCCCGAGAGCGTGGGTCATATACTCCATGCCGGTTCTGCTGGCGATGAAGCACGGAATGGCTTCGCTGACGGCTTATGCCTATATACGGCGGTTTGTCCGCAGTAAAAGTGCCTGCCTCGCCGGAGCTATGCTCTACGCTTTCTCGGGATTCCAAATATACAACATCTTCTTCAACCACTTTCAGGACGTAACGGCATTCTTCCCGCTCATGCTCATCGCAATGGAGGAGAATATCAACAACCGCCGCAGGGGCGTCTTTGCCCTGACCGTAGCCTTCATGGCTGCACTGAACTACTATTTCTTCGCAGGTCAGGCGGTATTCCTCGTTTTCTACTACCTGTTCCGAATGAGGTGCGAGGACTTTGATACATCTTGGGGAAAATTTTTCGCGCTCGCATTCGAGGCGATAGCCGGAACTATGCTCGCAGGCTTTATCCTGCTCCCCTCCGCACTGGCTATACTGGGAAATTACCGCGTCAGTGAGCATCTTTACGGGCTCGACATGGTAATTTACTCTGACAAGACGATAATCCCGAGGGTCATTCAGTCGTTCTTTATGCCGCCCGATGCGCCCGCCTATCCGAATCTCTTCAGCTCGGATTATGAAAAATGGGCTTCGATAGGCGGATATCTCCCCATATTCTCGATGGCGGGAGCTGCGGCATTCATGAAGAGCCGCAAAAAGCACTGGGCTTCGCGGCTTACTCTTTTCTGCATCATATGCGCATTCGTACCCGTTCTCAACAGTATGTTTCAGGCGATGAACTCCTACTATTACGCGCGGTGGTTCTATATGCCGATACTGATAATGGCGATGATGACCGCTCACACTCTCGACGACGAGGAAGCGGATACGCGCTTCGGCGTGCTTTTCAGCGCTGCCGTGCTCGGAGCACTCGCCGTTATTGCCGCTCTGCCCGTAAAATCGGCAGACACGGAGAAGCTGAGGTTCTTCTCGCTCCCGGACGACCCCGCCTACTTCTGGCTGTGTTTCGGCGTGGCTGGGGCAGGACTTATCTGCGCTGCGGTCATATACTCGCGGAAAAAGCGCTCGCTGCCGTTCATGAGATTTTCGGTATTTGCAGTCTCGCTCGGCTCGGTCATATGCATCTTCACGACAACTCTTTACGGTGCAAACAGCCTCACCACGGCAAAAAAATACATCTCATCAGCTATTGAGGGCGAGGCTTACGAGGAGGTATCCGAGGATAATTTCTTCCGCATAGATATCTCCGAGGACTGTGATAATTACCCGATGATATGGGGACTTCCCTCCATGCGCGCATTCCAGAGCGTAGTCACCACCTCTGTCATGGACTTCTACGATTCGGTCGGAGTAACGCGCGATGTCGCTTCAAGAGCAGACCTTTCGCACTATACCCTGCGCGGACTTTTTTCCGTGAAGTACTACTACAAGAGGATAACCGAGGGCTGCCGGTATGAGGAGCTTCTCTCCGCTTCGCAGGACAGCTCCGGCTCGCTGTCCTCCTCCGGAGCATCGGACGAAACCGATACCTCAGAGGCTATTATCCCGGAGGAGCTGCCCGGCTTCGAGTACGCAGGCGCGAATGAGTATTTCGAGATATACGAGAATACGCTCTATATCCCCGAGGGCTTTGCGTATGACACCTATATCACGCAGGAGGAAGCCGATAAAAAAACCGCCTCCACCCGCGAAAAGCTTATGATGAAGTCGCTTGTGCTGACCGAAAAACAAGCGGAAAAGTACTTCGATATACTCACCGCCTACGACCCGACGGACTATTCGGGGCTCACCAAAAACAGCTATATCGCCTACTGCCGCGAAAAGCAGCAGAAATGCTCCTCATCGTTCACCTACGATTCACACGGCTTCAAGTCGGTAATAGCCCTCGATAAGCCTCAGCTCGTGTTTTTCAGCGTTCCCTACAGCGACGGCTGGAGCGCCGAGGTCAACGGCAAAAAGGCAGACGTCGAGCTCGTTTCATACGGCTTCATGGCGGTAAGAGCCGAGTCGGGCGAAAACGATATCGTTTTCCGCTATGAGACACCCGGGCTCGCGGCAGGCAAAAAAATAAGCCTCGCGGGAGCGGCGCTGCTCATCATCTATGTCGGGATATCGCTTATGCTGTGCAAAAAGATCAGCAGCAGCCGTGCTCCTCATACTCATTACTACGATTATGTTTCTTCACATAAATCAGCGGCTTCGCAGGAATATTGCAGAAGCTTCCGCAAAAAATAACGGAGGTAAATATGCACTTACAGGAAAAAACACTGAAAAGCGACATAATATATGAGGGACCTATCTTCACGATAACCCACGATGTCGCAGAGCTTGAAAACGGCAAAACAGCCGTCAGAGACGTTCTTCACCACCACGGAGGCGTCTGCGTTATCCCGATCACAGACGACAACGAGATATACCTCGTTCGTCAGTTCCGCTATCCGTTCGCTGCAGTCACGGCAGAGGTCCCTGCCGGAAAGCTCGAAAAGGGCGAGGACCATGCCGAGTGCGGCAGGCGCGAGCTGCTTGAGGAAACAGGCTGCAAATGCACCGAGTACATCTACCTCGGCGAAATGCTCCCCACGCCTGCTTACAACACCGAGGTAACGCATATGTATCTCGCGCGCGGGCTCAGCTTCGACAAGCAGTCGCTCGATGAGGACGAATTCCTCGACGTTGAGAAAATACCGCTCACCGAGGCAGTTCAGCTCGTCATGGACGGAAAAATACGCGACGGCAAAACTCAGCTCGCCATTCTGAAGGCGGCAAGGATACTCGGGCTGTGAAAAACAAAAGCCTGCCGTTTAAGGCAGGCGAATGTATCCTTCTCACTCCCCGGGCTGTGGATCCGGGGCAGGGGTTTCAGCGGCAGCGGCTTCGGCAGCCTCCTCAGCCTCAGCAAGAGCAAGATGGCGTGAATATGCATCGAGGATAGTTTCCTCCATGAGCCTTCTCACTTCCGCTGAGATCGGGTGAACGATATCGCGGAAGATACCGTTTTCGTCCTTTCTGCTCGGCATTGCTACAAACAGTCTTTCATCGCCCTGAACTACCTTGATATCGTGTATGGCAAGCATATCGTCGATAGTTATTGAGATCACTGCTCTCAGTCTGCCCTCCGATATTATTTTTCTGATCTTGACATCTGTGATCTGCATAATATTGACCTCCTTGAACGTTAAATAATATTTTGATCAAATTTGTGCTTACATGGATATTTTTACCTGAAAGTGCAAAAGATATTCATAAATCCCCACACTTCTCAGCAAATATTATAACATATTATTTTGGAAAAATCAACGGGTGCGGAATGATATTTGCGGTTTTTTTAGCTCAGGCGCGAAGAAGGCGGCGCGAACCTCGCCTTTCAGAGGTTAGATGTTAGAAGTAAGAGGTTAGAAATTGTGCGCCTTCGGCGTATTATTAAATCAATATCTGCGAAGCAGATACTTCTTATCTAATTTCTAACTTCTAAAAAGCATCTAATTTCTAAAAAATCCTCGCTCAACTGCACTTTAATTAATTATTAATGACAGTGCCAACGAGCGAAAGCAGACTATCTGTTTTACTGAGAGTGAACGAGCTTGCGAGTGACAACGTGGATATGGTCGAGCTGATTCAGCTCGGGCAACGTGGATTGGCAGCGCGGACACCGCGCCCGAGCCGATTCAGCTCGACGCGCTAATTCTAAACGAAAAGGTGATATAACTTGGATAACAACATTTTAAACGAAAAAAAACATATTCACTTCATAGGCATAGGCGGATCGGGTATGTATCCGCTCGCCCAGATACTCCATACGAGGGGATTTTATCTGACCGGCTCGGATAACAACGAGACCGAGACCCTCGATGCGGTGCGCAAAATGGGTATCCCCGTGTTCATCGGTCAGCGCGCCGAAAATATCGAGGGTGCCGACCTTATAGTCCACACTGCCGCAATTATGGAGGATAACCCTGAGCTTATGGCGGCAAGAGCAAGCGGAGTTCCCGTCCTTGAACGTGCGGATCTCCTCGGCATTATTACAAGCGGCTACGACAACGCCGTCTGCGTTTCGGGAACTCACGGCAAGACCACCGCTACCTCGATGATAACCCAGATACTCTATACCGCAGGCATCGACCTTTCCGCGTATATCGGCGGAAAGCTCCCTTGCATAGGCGGAAGCGGCATTGCAGGAAAAAGCGATATCCTCGTCTGCGAATCATGCGAATTCGAGGACCACTACCTTAAACTCTCACCCGATATATCCGTTATACTCAACATCGACGCCGATCACCTCGATTACTTCGGGACCCTCGATAATATCATCGCTTCGTTCAGAAAATTTGCACAGAATACCTCAAAGCTGCTCATTGTGAACGGCTCTGATGAAAATACCATGAAGGCTGTAGGCGGACTTGACAAGGAGCTCATCACCTTCGGCGAAAACAGCTCCTGCGACTACTATCCCGAAAACGTCCGCCGCGCAAACGGTCTGCTTACCACCTTTGACGCGATGTACAGGGGCGAAAGGCTCGGCGAGATAACGCTCCACGTAGCAGGTCTGCACAACGTCCTCAACTCGCTCGCGGCTATCGCGGCGGCACGCTTCCTCGGCACGGATATGGAAAGCATTATCAAGGGGCTGGGAGAGTTCCGCGGAGCAAAACGCCGCTTTGAAAAGCTCGGCTTTGAAAAGGGCGTTACCGTCGTTGACGATTATGCCCACCACCCGACAGAGCTCGAATCTACGCTGAATGCCGCAATGGAGATGAACTTCAATAAGGTCTGGGCAATATTCCAGCCGTTCACCTTCTCAAGAACAAAGCTGCTGCTCGACGACTTTGCAAGAGTGCTCAGGATCCCGGATCAGGCTGTCCTGACCGACATAATGGGCAGCCGCGAAAAAAATACCTACGGCATTTTCACGCGCCACCTCGCCGAGAAGATCCCCGGCTGTATCTGGTTTGCGCAGGACGAATCGGCAGAGTGGGATGACGAGCGCAAATATGCCAATTTCTCGCAGATATGCGACTATGTATGCGAGCACGTGAGCGAGGGAGATCTGGTCATAACGCTCGGCTGCGGAGATGCATACAAGATCGCAAAAATGATCCTTAAAAAACTTTCGGAAGAGGAGAATAAATATGCTTAATGATAAGGAAATAGCTGTATTCAACTACATCAAATCAAGGATAAGCGAAGGAATATCGCCATCAGTCAGAGAGATTATGGACGCGATGGACTTCAAGTCCACCTCAACGGCTCACAGATATATCGGGCGCCTCGTGGAGGAAGGGCTCCTCGAGAAAACAGGCAACCTCAAGCGCACGCTCAGGCTCCCCAACAGCTCTGCCGTCTCTGTTCCCATTATCGGAACGGTAACGGCAGGTCAGCCGATAACCGCTTACGAGGACATCACCGGATATATCGGCTTTGAAGCCCCGGGATCAGATCCCGAAAAGCTCTTTGCACTGAAAATACGCGGAGAGAGCATGATAAACGCAGGTATCCTCGACGGTGATATAGTCATAGTCGAAAGCACGTCATACGCAGAAAACAATGACATCGTTGTTGCCTTTATCGACGGCGAGGACGCTACCGTGAAGCGCTTCTTCAAGGAGAAGGGGCACTATCGCCTCCAGCCCGAGAATGACTTGATGGAGCCTATTATCCTCGACGAGGTAGAGATACTCGGAAAGGTCATAGGACTTAAGCGCTATTATTAAAGCGTCAGCTTTCGGGCATGATATCCGAACTGCAAAGCGATCCTGACCTGAAGCCTGAAATATTTTTCTTGCTTTATCCGGAATAATATAGTATAATGTAAGGTGGCATATATTTTGCCGCAGAAAGGAAGATGCAAAATGCTTAACGATGTAAAAGTAATCATCTGCGGAAAGGAATACAGGATCAAGACCGCAGAGTCACCGAATTACGTATTTGCGCTTGCAAGAGCTCTTGAGGCAAAGATAAATGAAATAACCACTACAAGCGGTCTGTCGCCGTATACAGCATCTATAATGGTCGCCCTGAGCCTCCTCGACGACCTCAACAAGGCGAATCAGCGCCTCGACAATATCCGCGACCAGACAAAGGAATATGTCGATGAGGCAGGCAGGACCCGCATCGAGCGCGATGCCGCACAGAAGGAAATAGAGGTCCTCAAGTCAAAGATAACTCAGCTTGAAAATATGGTCAAGCTTAAACAGCTCAAGGACAGCATCTGATGAAAATACCGGAAATTCTTGCCCCTGCCGGCAGTATGGAAACTCTCTGTGCCGCCCTGAAAAGCGGCGCTGACGCAGTCTATATCGGAGGCAAAAGGTTTTCCGCAAGAAACGGTGCAGTAAATTTCTCGGACGATGAGCTCGCCGAAGCCGCAGGGCTCTGCCACAAATACGGCGCAAAGCTTTACATCGCCGTGAATACGATAATATCCGACGGCGAGGCGGCTGACTTCTGCGAATACATAAAGTATACAGCCTCGATAGGCGCAGACGCATATATCGTTCAGGACTGGGGCTGCGAAATGCTGATAAAAGCCTGCGTGCCGGACGCCGTCCTCCACGCCTCGACCCAGATGTCGGTGCATACCGCGTGCGGAGCGGAGCTTCTGAACGAGCTCGGCTTCGCAAGAATCGTCCCCGCCCGCGAGCTCGATAGGGATACGATCGCGCGTATCTGTGAGGTGGGTATCGAGACCGAGATATTCGTCCACGGAGCGCTGTGTATGTCGGTTTCGGGACAGTGCTATATGTCCGCCATGATGGGCTCGCGCTCGGCAAACAGAGGCTGCTGCGGACAGGCTTGCCGCCTGCCGTTTTCCGCAAATGGAAGAAAAGGCTCAGCCGCGCTTTCCCTGAAGGACCTCTCGCTCCTGCCAAGGGCGCGCGAGCTTGCGGAAACAGGCATAGATTCGCTGAAGATCGAGGGCCGAATGAAGCGTCCCGAGTACGTCGCCTCTGCCGTCAGCGAGCTCAGAAAGGCTCTTGACGGGCAGTCCCCAGATATGGATACCCTACGCGGAGTTTTCTCGCGGGGAGGCTTCACCGACGGCTATTTTACGGCAGACCGCCGCGATATGTTCGGCGTTCGTGAGCGGGACGATGTAGTCGCCGCGAGGGATATCCTCCCGAGGATACACGAGCTTTACCGCTTCGAGCGCAAGGTCGCTCCCGTGAACTTCCACGCGGTCATAGCTGCGGACAAGCCGGTCGTCATAACGGCAGACTGCGGCGGTCTTTCGGCAAAAGCGGAGGGAGCTCCCCCCGAACCGGCTATCAACCGCCCGACGGACGAATCTGCGCTCATAAAACAGCTTTCAAAGCTCGGCGATACGATATTCACGCTCGGCTCGGTCACCTCCGACATCGGAAAAGGACTCGCCGTCCCCGCCGGAGAGCTCAACCGCCTCCGCCGCGAGGTCACGGAAAAGCTCACCGAGCTGATAATACATAAAAACACCCCCGCTTACGGCATTACGGGATATGTCCCTAAGCTGCCGGAAAAGGCTGTATATCGCGGAAAGCCTCATCCGGCGGCGAGGTCGTTCTGCCGCAGCGCAGCTCAGGCTCTCGCAGCGGCGGAGCTGTCGGAATATGTCATAGTCCCCTGCGATATCATCACGCAGGAGCTGATAGAACAATGCGGCGCGGAAAAGCTCATCATCTCGCCGCCGAGATTTATTTCCGACGAGAAAAAGCTGAGCTGTCGGCTCTCGGAGCTGAAAAAGCTCGGTCTGACGCGGCTTTTATGCCACACCCCCGACTGCATAGCGATCGGCAGGCGCCTCGGCTTCAGGCTTCACGGCAGCTTTACGCTCAACATTTTCAACTCCTACAGCGCGGCTTACATGAAGCGGCTCGGGCTTGAGGATATCATCGTCTCGTTCGAGGCAAAGCTTTCGCAGATAAGCGCTATGCGGACGGAGCTTCCGCTCGGAGCGGTCGTTTACGGACAGCTCCCGCTCATGCTCACGCGGAACTGTCCTATCAGGAACGAGGTCGGCTGCAAGCGCTGCACAGGTCATCTGACCGACCGCACCGGAAGAAGCTTCCCCGTCGCCTGTTCAAAGGAATACGTCGAGGTGCTCAACCCCGATACGCTGTTTATTTCCGAAAGCGAAACGGACGGCATTGATTTTGCGGCACTTATGTTCGCGAACGAATCCCCCAGGCAGGTAAGAGCTGCTCTCGGCGGAGCCAGACCCGAAGGCACTGTAACGCGCGGACTTTATTACAGAGGTATTTTGAATGAAACTGATATTTAAGAAGCTTGACCCGAGGGCAGTGATCCCCTCGCGGGCAACTGCGGGGAGCGCAGGAATGGACATCTGCGCCTGCCTTGACGAGCCTGTTGTGCTTGCTCCCGGAGAGATCAGAATGATCCCCACCGGGCTTACGGCAGAGCCCGACTGCGCCGACATCGCACTGCTGATCTATCCACGTTCGGGGCTTTCCTCGAAATACGGCGTATCGCTTGCAAACTGCGTCGGCGTCGTTGACAGCGACTATCGCGGAGCATGGTTCGTTCCGCTCATAAACCACGGCAAACAGAGCTTCACCGTCGAACACGGTATGCGGATAGCACAGCTTATCCCGACACGGATACTCATTCCCGAAATAGAGGTGCGCGACTCTCTCTCCGAGACCGGGCGCGGCTCGGGAGGCTTCGGCTCTTCGGGAATATAATAAATGATTTGCATTGCCTCGCACATACGCAAACTAACATTTGCTCCGTGCGGATCGGCAAACAGCAAACTCCAAAATTTTTTGTCGTTTGCCGTAACGTGTGCAGAACAAAATAACCGCCGCTCAAAGCGGCAGAAGGAGATAAAAATGAAAAAAACACTCTACATGATACTGCTTCTGGCATTCGCCTGCGTTGTGGGAGGCTTCATAGGAAGTGCAGCTAAAGGTCCCGTGGCATGGCTCGGAAAATCTGCCGGCTTTTCATTCGAGCCCGGAAATTTCCTGCAAACAGACGTGCTTTCGCTGACATTCGGCATTTCCTTCAACATCAACGTGGCACAGATAATCCTCGTGCTCATCGCTGTTTTTGTATATTATAAAACTGCACCGAAGCTGATCGCGGCAAAGTGATTTTCGCCAGTTTTTTATCACATTTCAGCCGCACTCTTCCCGGAAACCAACAAATTTGCGGCATGGCAGAATTTCTCTTTCAAAATTCTTGTCTATGTCCGTCTTTGGTGATATAATATACATAATAGAAATATTAAGGAGCTGCATAATGTTTACAAAAGATATCGGTATCGACCTCGGAACGGCAAACACCCTCGTTTACATGAGGGGTAAGGGCATTATAATCAGAGAGCCCTCTGTCGTTGCAGTCAATACAAGAACGGATAAATGCCGCTATGTCGGTAAGGAAGCCAAGGACGTCATCGGACGCACCCCCGGCTCTATCGTTGCGGTAAGGCCGCTCAAGGACGGCGTTATAGCCGATTTCGACATCGCCACGACAATGCTTCAGGAGTTTATAAGAAAGGCTCTGCGCGGCACTATCTTCACAAAGGCAAATGTTATCATCTGCATTCCTTCGGGAGTTACCGCCGTTGAAAGACGTGCCGTGCGCGAATCCTGCAAAAAGGCGGGCGCAAACAACGTCCTTATCATCGAAGAGCCTATGGCAGCCGCTATCGGTGCGGGTCTGCCCACAAACGATCCCGCCGGCAGCATGATAGTTGATATCGGCGGCGGTACGAGCGAGGTCGCGGTGATCTCTCTCGGAGGCATAGTTGCCGCAAGGTCGGTCCGCTGTGCCGGCGATGAGTTTGATTCCTCCATAATCAACTACATCAAGAAAAAATACAATCTGCTCATCGGCGAGAGAACTGCCGAAAACATCAAGATAGAAATAGGCTCGGCTTTCCCGAGTGAAAAAGAAGAGACTCTTGAAATAAAGGGAAGAAACCTCCTTAACGGTCTGCCCGAGAATATCACGGTAAACTCCGCCGAGATACGCGATGCCCTCGTTGAACCTCTTTCAAGGGTCATCGACGCTATAAAGTCTACCCTTGAGGAAACTCCCCCCGAGCTCTCTGCCGATATCATCGACCACGGCATTACCCTCGCAGGCGGCGGAGCTTTGCTGCGCGGACTCGATAAGCTCATCAACCGCGAGACCGGTATGCCCGTCTATATCGCGGAATATCCCCTCGATTGCGTTGCCGAGGGCACGGGAAAGATACTTGAAAATATCAACGACTATCAGGACGCTCTCACCGAAAACGTCAAGTATTATTAAGGAGGAAGCTCTCCATGCGTGATTTTTTCAAAAGCGCCAGATTCAAGATATTGCTCGCTTTCCTCGCCTTTCTTGTGGGAATAATGATCTATTCCGTCACCAAGGGAGGCTATTCCGTTTCGGGAGAATCCTTCATCAATACGATAACCAAGCCCTTCCGCTCGGTATCAAACGGCATAAGCGTCAGGATCGAAAAAACGCTCGATAAGCTATCGAACGCCGATGAGTATTATGAGGAGAATCAGGAACTGAAAAAACAGATCGGCGAGCTCAACAAGCAGCTTGCCGAATACGACGCTTTGAAGGAAGAGGTCGAGGAGCTCCGCAAGTTCGTCATAATCAAGGAGGAGCATCAGGACTTCCAGCTTTCTGAGCCCGCTGACGTTCTCGGATACGTCACAAACGATCCGTTCCGTTCATTTACTATCGACAAAGGCTCGGCAGAGGGCATAGAGCCAAACTGTCCCGTCGTCACAGCCGAAGGGCTGATCGGCATAACAGTAGAGGTCTCAGAGCACGTCTCGACCGTGAGAACTATCCTCTCGCCCGATCTTTCCGTTGCTGCGGCTTCCTCGTCATCGAGTACGGATCAGGGTATCATCGAGGGAAACATACTCAGCGCAGAGCAAGGAAATACCCGCCTTATCCATGTCAGCACCGATAATACACTCAAAAAAGGCGACCTCGTGATAACCGCAGGCTCAAGCGGTCTTTTCCCCAAGGGCTACGCCGTGGGTACCGTCAAAAGCGTCGGCTTCGATTCCAACGGACTTTCCGTATGCGCCGAAATAGAGCCATGCGTGGACATTACACGGCTCACCTCCGTCACCGTTATAACCGATTTCAGCGGCAAAAAGGAGGATGAGGAAGATTGAGGATCAGATCTACCCGCGAGCAAAGGATACTGAATATTAAAACCGCCGTCAGGTGGCTGCTTTATTACCTGATAATTTTTATCTGCTTTCTGATAATGACATCGGGAACCTGGCTCAAGCCCATATTGCTCGTGCCGGCTGCGCTGTGCATAGCTGTCAGCAGCAACCAGTACGCTTCCGCTTTTACAGGAGCCCTCTGCGGCTTTCTCATAGATATAAGCTGCGGAAAGCTTTTCGGCTATAATGCCGTGATACTGGCATTCTTCTGTATCGCCGCATCGCTGCTGTTCGAGCTTTATCTCAGGCACAGGTTCGTGAATTTCATGCTGCTCAATGCCGCAGTCTCATACATACAGTGCAGGCTCGACTATAAGTTCTACTATCAGATATGGAATTACGAAAACGTAGAGAGGATATTTACCCGCGTTACCCTCAGAGTATGGGTATATACGGTGATATCGGGCATATTCATCTATCTCGTTTTCAGTCTGGTGAACCGTTTCCTTATGCCGAAAACTCACCTCACTATCGAAGAAGCTATAAAATCAAACTGACCGCACATGTTATCTGTGCGGTCTGTGTATTTGGATACACCCAAAAGGAGGAACAGCCTTGAAAGGATTGGCAGAAAATCTGAAATCCATTATAATAATCCTGCTTGTCGTGGCTCTCGCCCTTATGAGCGCCCTGAGACTTATGGAGATACAGGTCGTCGGCGACGAAAGCATAAAAACTCAGGTCTCATACGGAGAAAACGCCATAACCTACGTAAAACAGGTCAAAGCTACCAGAGGCGAGATAATCGACTACAGCGGACATACCATAGTTACCAACGACGCCCGCTGTGACCTCGTCCTGCAAATGGCGTTCTTCCCCACCGATCTTCAGGAGGGCAACAAAACTCTCCTCGGCATATACAACGCCCTTGCCGAAAGAGGCTATAAATTTGAGGAAAGCATACCCATAACCCGCGATCGCCCCTACGTTTTCACCGTCACCGACCCGTCGGAGATGATCGCCGACCTGAACCTCAATGTCTACGCTACTGCCGAAAACTGCATTGATAAGCTCATTTCCGACTATGAGATAGCGGATTCCTACTCAGACGAGGAAAAACGTATCATCGCGGGTATGCGCTACGAGATGATCGCCAAGGACTTTGCCTACAGCAACGACCTTCTCCTCGCAGAGGACATTGATCCCGATACCGTCGTTCAGATGAAGGAGCTCGGCAACTTCTACAAGGGTATCGAGGTCGTAGAGACTTCCGAGCGCCGTATCGAACGCGGAGACATCCTCCCCCACGAGATCGGCACGGTAGGTCCCATCTATGCCGAGGAGTACGACGAGCTCAAAAGCAAGGGCTATGCAATGAACGACTCGGTGGGAAAAAGCGGTATCGAATCCGCTATGGAGACCGAGCTGAGAGGTCAGAACGGCGAGGAGGAAGTAATAGTCGAGGACGGCTTGATAAAAAATGTCACAACTATATCCGATACGATCTCGGGCGAAACGGTAAAGCTCACCGTTGACGGCAATTATCAGCTCAGATTGCAGGGGATCCTCGAGGATTTCCTTGCAAATTTCCCCTCTATCAACCCCAAGCCCGCTGTCCTCAAAAACGTAAGGTGCGGCGCTATCTGCGTGCTCGACGCGAAAACGGGCGCGGTAAAGGGAATGGCTACAGCTCCCACATACAATCTCAAGGATTATTCGGAAAATTACGATTACTTTCTCAACGTTGAGGACTCTCCCCTCGTCAACCGCTGCACCTACGGACTTTACCGCCCCGGTTCGACCTTCAAGACCGTCACCGCTACGGCAGGTCTCAACGAGGGCATAGTCACGGGCAATACCACCTTCGTCTGCAACAGAAAATACGAATACCACGGCACAGACTATTCTTGTACGGGATATCACGGAAATATCGCCATAAGACACGCTATCGAGGTCTCGTGCAACTCATACTTCTACGAGCTTTCGAGTATGCTCGGCATAGACAACATCACAAAATATGCCCAGCTCTACGGACTCGGTTCGAGCACGGGCATAGAAACAGGCGACGCTCCCGGATATCTGTGTAACCCCGAGACCTTCGCCGAGCACGGTCAGGAATGGTACATCGGCTATGTAATACAGGCAGGTATAGGTAATCAGGACTGCGGAATGACTCCCCTGCAAATGGCTGTTGTCGCAAGTACTATCGCCAATCAGGGCGTGAGATATCAGCCTTACCTCGTTGACAGCTACTATGAATACGGCTCGGGCGAGCTCATCTCTAAGACCCAGCCCACCGTTGCTCAGCAGATAGAGCTGAATTACGAGGATATCTACGATTATATCATCGGCGGCATGATAGACGCTTCAGCAAATGTTCCCGCAAAATATTCGCTCTCAAACCTCGGCTTTGACGTTGCCATAAAGACCGGTACTCCCCAGACGGGCGCTAACCTTGAGGAGCAGAACTCGTTCTTCATAGGCTTTGCCCCTGCCGACGACCCCGAAATAGCCTTCGCAGGAGTTATCGAGGGCGGCGAATACTCAAAATATATGATACGCGACATCATTCTCGCTTATCAGGAATGCTACGGACTAAACGGCGTAAAGCCCTCTGTGAGCGACGAGCTCCCCGAGGAGGTTCGCCCCGTGCTCACGACTACAGCCGATTCGACCACCACTACAACGGGCACTACAACTACCGAAACTACTACTGCTTCGTCCGCAGCCGCAGCTGTCTCGGAAGCTCCGCTGACTACTGTATACTATGAGCAGCCCTCGGAAACTCAGCCTCCCACGGAAACCACTGCTCCCATAATTCCCGAGCAGCAGCCTGTCACAACGCTTCCTCCCGAGACCTCAACAGCCACCGACCCCTACAGAGACCCTGAACCCGGCGAGTATGAGGACCCGTATCCTGCTGAATAACGGCATAAAATAACCGTGAACTCATATAGAAGCTAATGCGTACTGCTGAAGCTTGAGGGGGATCCTTTAAAAAGGGTCCCCCTCAATACGTTACGTAAAAATTCTATATAAGCATCGCGGTTATTTGCGCGGTGTCACTTTCTAACGCCGTGGAGATGATTGAGAGTGCCGCTGAGGGCTTTCTTCGTAACGATCCTGACGCATACGGCGCAGACGATGCTGCAATAAATAGTCGCTGCGAGCCACGCAGACTGGTCTGTGAAGCATATCGCAGTAAAGCCGTATTTCGGCACAAACGTCCTGCTGACGATTATTCTGGCGAGCATTTCCAAAGCTCCCGAAAAAATGGCGACCGCCGAATATCCGAGTCCCTGAATAGTCATTCTCGTAACGTTAAGAATACCTATGAGCCAATAGAAGAACCCGAGGCACATAAGATACTGCGCAGAAGCGTCGAGGACAGCAGCCTCTCCGCTTTTCACGAACATCATCGAGAGCACCCTGCCGAAGAATATCAGCACGATGCCAATAAACGCTCCGTATGCAGTTCCGACGGCAACTCCGCTGAAAATGCCCTTTTTAATACGCTCGGTTTTTCCTGCACCGAGGTTCTGGCTGCTGAAAACGGAAACTCCCGTGGCGATAGCGTCGAACGGACACATCGCGAGCTGCTTGAGCTTGCTTCCCGCCGTAAAGCCCGAGACGTAAACGCTGCCCAGACCGTTGTTGGCAGCCTGCATGACCATGCTGCCTATCGCGGTTATGGAGTATTGCAGACCCATCGGAACGCCCATTATAAACAGCTCCTTTGCCGCGTAAATGTTGAGCTTGCAATAGCGTTTTTTCAGCTTCAGGAGCGGATATTTTTTTTGTATGTAGATAAAGCACGCGATACCGCTGCACGCCTGAGCTATCACGGTCGCGAGAGCCGCTCCGGCGCAGCCGAGTCTTATGACGGCGATGAGGAGAACGTCGAGGAAGATGTTCAGAAACGCCGATATCATGAGGAAAATGAACGGCGTGCGGCTGTCTCCTACGGCACGCATTATGCCCGCAAGCAGGTTGTAGAAAAGAGTGAAGGGTATCCCGAGGAATATGATGAGCAGGTATATGTAAGCATCACCGTAGATGTTTTCGGGGGTGGACATTATGTCGAGTATCTTATGGCAAAGCAGTGCGGTCGATACCGTGAGGACTGCCGCTATAGCTCCCGTCATGAGATATGCGTGAAAGACGCAGCTGCGAAGCCTACCGAAGTGCTCCGCGCCGAAATACTTCGCGACAGGCACGCTGAAGCCCGCGCAGATACCCATACAGAAGCCGAGCACAAGAAACTGCACGCTGCTCGAAGCTCCGACTCCCGCAAGAGCGTCCGCGCCGAGCACACGCCCGACTATCGCCGCATCTATCATATTATACATCTGCTGCAAAAGGTTGCCCAGCAGCAGGGGCAGCGAAAACCGAAGTATCAGTTTTATCGGGCTGCCCTCGGTCATGTTTTCTGTCATATTTTATTGCACCTCTTATTTATTTGTGTTAACTCTGTCCCCACACCCATGCAAAAGGGACATATGTCCCTTTTGGATCCCATTCACGCTGACGCCCGCAAAGCTCGCTCGATCTCTGAAAAGCGGATAATCTGATTTCGCTTAAGGAATTTATTTAACAACTTCAAGATCCGGTCGGCACATCAATAATATACTACAACGTGGTAATTATGTCAAGAGCTATGAATAATTTCCGTTTATGTGACAAAACTATAAGCGGAGGTGTTATCGTGAAGAAAAATTTATTATCCGATAAAAAATACGCAAAAGGCACAAAGGGCTTTTACGCAGCCCTCGGCATAAGCGCCGTTATGATAGGCTCGGCTTGCTTTTTTGCCTATCAGCAGGGCGAAAAGCTCTCTGAAGATCATCTTACGGCAGAAAATAACGCATCTGTCTCGGACGAGGCAGTCGCTAATCAGGTAACGGACATACCGAAGGTCACCACTCCTGCCTACAGAGTTACTACTCAGGCGCAGACCACGGCAGCTCCCGTCCTCACGACCGTTCAGGCAGCGACCATACCTGCCTCGGACATAATCGTGGACGAGCCGTTTGAGGAAGCTGCGGCAGTCGTTCCCGATGAGCCTGCAGAGGGTATCGACCCCGTCAACGGCAGCGTGAGCGCAGGAGTGCAGAAGATCGAGAATCCAAAGTATCCCCTTGCCGAAGCAGCCGAGGTGCTCAACCCGTTCAGCGGAACAGACCTTGTGAAAAATGAGACCACCGGTTCGTGGCAGACCCACAACGGCACGGATATCGCCGCCGAGGTGGGCGCGGACGTTTTTGCCGTTTCAAACGGCGAGATAACCTCGGTCTCGAACGACCCGCTCTGGGGAGTTACCCTCGTGCTTGACCACAAAAACGGCTTTATGACCCGATACTGCGGACTCGGCGCCGATCTTTGCGTACAGGAAGGCGATATCGTCGTCAGCGGCGATCTCCTCGGAACAGTCGGCGGTACAGCAGATATTGAAAGCGCTCTTGCTCCTCACCTTCATATCGAAATGAAGCATAACGGCGCATATATCGACCCAATGAGCCAGATAAACCAATAAACGCCGCAGTGCATATAGAAAATTATAGTGAACGTCAAAAAGGATCTGACGTTCACTATAATAAATGCAAACTCCAAAGCATTTTACCGTTTGCTATATTTTTGCAGGCTGAGGTTTTCAGTTTTTTCTTTAGAACTTGTTCTTAATATCCAAGCACAACGAGCTCCTCGCCGCTATGGTCGTAGTCTCCTCCTCCGCTGTCGGGAGAGGTAGTAGTCTGTGTACTGCTGCCGACCGTACCGTCCGAGCCCGAATGGTAGCTCTTGATAAAATCGGCAAAGAATCCATCAAAGTCCTCATAGCCCATAGCCGACCAGTACTTATCAAACTTCGGATCCTGATATTTGCGGAAGTGCTCGGGAACTTCGCCCGTTTCATCATATTCGCTGATTATTGCAGTGTCGTTGTTGACAAAGTACACAAAGTCGGGCATCACCTTTACCATTATCATTACATAGAACGAAAAGATGAAGGCGGATATAAGCGATACAACTATCCCTATTATCGCAAACGCCTTGCCGCCTCTGTGTGAAGCCAGCGAGACTATCGCCATGACCACTGCGAGCGGAACTGCAATTATACTCAGCATTCCGCTGCACAGGATAAGGTTCACCAGCGCTATGACAAAAGCCGCTATCGCAAGACCTTTTCCGGAACCCTTATCCTTTCTCGGTGCAGGGGCTGGTCTCATATCATACTGACCTGCACCATACTGATCTGTGTAATACTGATTATCCATTTTTCCTCCTTAAAGACTTGTTTCCCAGAGCCAGTTGCGCACCTCAAGCTCCTCAAGATTATACGGAGTCTTCTGATAAACGCAGTAGTTGAGCCAGTTGGAAAACATAAGATTAGCCGTACACCTCCACGAAAATACCGGAACATTATCCGGGTCATCGTTCGGAAAATAATTGTAAGGTAGCTGGATATCTATCCCCTTTTCGAGATCGCGGCGGTACTCGTTGGCAATGGTATCGCGGTCATACTCGGAATGTCCCGTTATGAAGTACTGTCTGCCGTTCTTGTTGGCGACGATGTGGACGCCGGAAATATCCGACGAGGTGAGTATCTCAAGCTGTGGGATCCGCTCGATATCCTCGCGGCGGATCTCGGTGTTTCTTGAATGCGGCACGTAGAATATATCGTCGAAGCCTCTCAGAAGCTGACTGTTGCTGACCTCAGCCCTGTGGGGGAAAATGCCGAACATCTTACGTTCGAGCTGATACTTAGGTATCCCGTAGTGGTAGTAAAGTCCTGCCTGAGCCGCCCAGCAGATGTAAAGGGTCGAGAAAACGTGAGTTTTTGACCATTCCATTATGCTGCATATCTCGTCCCAGTAATCGACCTCCTCGTATTCGAGCAGTTCTACGGGAGCTCCCGTGATTATCATGCCGTCGTAGCGGTTATTTTTTATCTCTGCAAAGGTCTTGTAGAACGCCTCGAGGTGATGCTTCGAGGTATTGCGCGAGGTATGCGAAGCCATTTGCAGCAGGTCGATATCCACCTGCAAGGGGGTGTTGCTCAGCAGCCTGAGAAGCTGACTTTCCGTCTCTATCTTCTTTGGCATTATGTTGAGTATTACCACCTTGAGCGGACGGATATCCTGATGCTCCGCCCTTTCCTTTGACATTACAAATATATTTTCTTCTCCAAGCGTTTTGAATGCCGGGAGTTCAGAAGAAATACGTATTGGCATTTCAAATCGCTCCTTTCCGTTTAGATATTAGAGATCAGATATTAGAGGTTAGAATAGAGGTTAGATGTTAGAAGTAAGAGGTTAGAAGTTGTGCGCCTTCGGCGGATTATTTAAATCAATATCTGCGAAGCAGATACTTCTTATCTAACTTCTTACATCTAATTTCTAACTTCTAAAGGGGCAGTCGCCCCTTTAGAATCCCTTTCCACGTTGTCACTCGCAAGCTCGTTTACTCTCAGCAAAACAGATAGTCTGCTTTCGCTCGTTGGCGCTGTCATTAATAATTAATTAAAGTGCAGTTGTGCGATGTACGACTGAGGGCGTTGGTGAGAGTGAGCGAGTTTACGAGCGACAACGTGGCATGGGGTCAAGCTGGCTCAGCTTGTACAGTGCTCGCAGGCGTTCATAAAGCCGTCGAGATCGTCGCAGACAGTGCTCCCCTCCTGCAAAAAGCGCAGCTTTCTCAGCGGAGCATACTTGTCCTCCGAGGGGAGCTCAAAGCTCATCGTCTCTATTCCCTTCATGCAGCTCTTGAACATGACCGAACGCACAAGTCCGTCACAGAGAAGAAGCTCGCCGCCGTCATCGTAGTCATAAACCACGGTCCTGTCGTTTTCATAGGAATAGGCGATAAAACCCGTAACTTCGCCGCCGTCAAGAGCCTCGGTTATATGCAGCGCAGCTCCGCTCACTCTGCCGCGGAGCTCCTCATAGCCGCCGTCCGTAAGTTTTTCCTGTATTTCAAGCATATTACTTCTCCTTGCCGATAGCGTTGCGGATAGCTCTCAGCTCCTCGGGAGTGAGCTCGCGGTACGTGCCGGGGCGGAGCATTCCGAGCTTGAGCGGTCCTATGCTGATACGGCGCAGACGCGCGACCTCAAGTCCTACCGCCTCGCACATTTTTCGTATCTGGCGGTTTCTGCCCTCCTTGATGGTGATGAGCATAACGACGCGCCCGGGCTCCTTGTCCTTTACGACAACGGTCGCGGGGAGAGTTTTCTTTCCGTCGATGACCACGCCCTCCGAGAGCGCAACGAGCTGCTCGTCGGTTATATCAGGGCGCACCGTAACGCGGTAGGTCTTGGTGATATGGCGGCTCGGGTGCATGATATCGTTTGCGAAATTGCCGTCGTTGGTGAACAGGAGCAGTCCCTCGGAATTGCGGTCGAGCCTGCCGACGGGATATACGCGCTCGTCAACGTCCTCAAGGAGGTCCATGACGCAGCGGCGGTCGAGCTCGTCCGAGACGGTCGTCACATAGCCGCGCGGCTTGTTCATCATGATATACACGAAATTTTTCTTTCTGGGCATATAGATACGCTCGCCGTCGATAGTGATGATATCCTTAAAGCCGCATTTATCGCCGAGCTTTATGGGTCTGCCGTTGAGCCTGACTCTGCCCTGAGAAATAAGCTCCTCTGCCTTGCGGCGCGAGCAGAATCCGCTGTCGGCTATCATTTTCTGTATCCTTATCTTTTCCACTTTATCTCCGCTTTCTCTCAGGAGAACAGGCTCCCGAGCTTCGTTATAAATTTATTGAATATACTTTTTTCCTTTTGAGGCTCAGCCGCCTCGTGCACCTTGACAGGCACGCTTTCCGCAGCATACAGCGGGACCCTGCGCACCTCGCATCCGTTGAGGCTTATTTCGAGCTGAGCGAGCTCATCTCCCTGCGATACGGGAGCGTACACGAACGGCGAGGATATGACCGTGCATTGCAGGTCAGAGCTGTCTGCGGCAAAAGCCGTGACTGAAAGGTCGCCGTCACCGGGCGTAAGAGCCGCGCTCTCTGTTTCTCCGCCCACAACGCTGACAGACATACCTGCCGGGAGCTCGGGCTGTATGAGCCTTGCTGCCTCAAAGCCGTAGTCATACATAGAGATATGGTCGTTCCAGTCATTGCGGTCGTTGAGCGTCACGCAGATGAGGTCCTCGCCCCCGCGCTCGCAGGCAGAGACAAGGCATCGTCCTGCCTCGTCGGTAAAGCCCGTTTTCACGCCGTATACCCCGTCGTACATCGAAAGCAGCTTGTTTGTATTTTTGAGCCACCGCTCATAGGGCGGGCTGCCGAAGCTGAGCTTTAACGTCTCGGACGAGCATATTTCGCGGAAGGTCTCATTTTTCAGCGCCTCACGCGCGAGAAGAGCCATATCATAGGCGGAGGAGCCGTGTCCCTCGCCCTCAAGTCCCGACGGCGTAACGAAATACGTGTGCGAAAGCCCGAGCTCGCGCGCGCGGTCGTTCATAAGCTCCGCAAAAGCCTCGATGCTGCCCGAAATACGCACCGCAGCAGCATTCGCAGCATCGTTGCCCGAGGGCAGGAGCATTCCGCAGCACAAGGCGTACTTCGTGACGATATCGCCCTCCTGCAAGCCCATTGACGAACCCTCGGCCTTTATCGCCTCGCTGTCAACGGTAAATTCCTCATCGAGGTCTCCGCTTTCAAGGCAAAGGAGAGTTGTCATTATCTTCGTGGTGCTCGCCATGGGGAGCTTTTCATTGCAGTTTACCGAATAAACTATCTCGCCCGTATCGGCGGATATCACAACGGCAGCCTTTGCCGAGACCTCGGGCGGCTGTGCAGCCCTTGCCGCATACGGGGAAAACGATGCCGCCCCTGAAAGCAGCACCGCCGTTACAAACGTAATAAAGAGCTTTTTCATCAACATACCTCCGAAGCAAGTCTTTTGCTACAGGATATGCTAAGATCTGTCATGATATTCTCAGTCTGCGCTCTCGTCCGAGCCGCCCTTTCTCTTGCTGATAAAGCCGCTTACCTGATCTATTATACCGGGCACCTTCTCGATAGCCGAGCTGATAGGATCGCTTGCAGCCTCCATAGGAACGAGCTTTGCAGTTCCGTCGGGCGATATAACGAGGAAGCCCTCGGGCTTTATGGAGACGCCTGCGCCTGCGCCGCCTCCGAAGAGATCCTTCTCGTACTTTGAAGGGATATCGGAGCCGCCGCCGCCGAAGCCGTAAGATACCTTTGATATGGGGATAATGGTCGTGCCGTTATCGAGCTTGATGGGCTGTCCGATAATGGAATTGACGTCCGCCATTTCCTTTACCTTTTCCATTGATATTCCCAGCATCTCGCTTACAGGAGTATGATTTGCACTCATAATAAAACCTCACTTTTTGATTATTTCTGCTCAGCGGCAGTTTTTCTGAGCTTTCTCTTTTTTAGCTTGTCGGGTATGAATGTTCTGAAAATATATGTTATCAGGAACCAGAGTCCCGCTATAACCAGCGTGCCTGCGCGGAAGCTCACCTTTGCGGCGGCATCCCATTGACTTTTGCTTAGGCTGAAGCCCGGGCGGACATCGACCGTTTTGAACCTCACGTCAAAGAGTCCGCTCATCAGGGCAAGTCCGTTGTAGACCACAGCGCACATTTTCCCGTATTTCAGGGCACAGTCGTATGCGTCATCGTCGGATATGACGAAATCAATGTAGAGATCCCTGAAGTGGAAGCCCTTGAAAATTTTCAGCATGGGGCGCTGTGCGCTTTCCCATATGCCGATGATAAACTCAAGCTTGTCCGTGAGTGACTTTTTCTCCTCTGCTTCATCGTTTTTCTCTTTATCGGAGTCCGCCTGAGCGTTCTCCTCATCGCCGACCTCGTATTCCCATACGTATTCCTCGGGCTCTTTGCTGTGTTTTTTCTTCTTTTTTTCCTTTTTTGCGGATTTGGGGGGCTCTGCGGCATTATCGGGAACGGTTTGCGCATCGGTCTCAGCCTCAGCAGTCAAAGTCTCTTCAATCACCGCAGGTAGCTCTTCCGCGAGCTCCTCGGGGTCGTTCACGGGAATATCGTCAAGGTCACTGATGTTCTCCCCGGGGACAGTATCGGGCGCAGGCTCGTCCCTATCCTTTTCGGGCTTTTTCGGTTTGTTTTTGCGCTTTTTCAGCCACCCGAGGACTCCTCCGCCCTCGGAATCCATGACGTTTATGACCGAAGCCCTGACCTTATATGAAAATTTTCCGCCGATAAAGCTGAATTCTCCCCCGACGGGAATTATCAGCACAAGCAGGACGATCCCCAGAACGGCAAGAATAATATAAAGCAGTATCTTAAGTATCAACACAACAACGCCCATTCATGCCGCTCCTTTCGTGTATAGCAAACGACAAAATTTTTTGGTGTTTGCTGTTTGCCGATCCGCACGGAGCAAACGTTAGTTTGCGTATGTGCGAGGCAATTTAAATCATTTATTATAGTGAACGGCAAATTATTTTTTACGTTCACTATAATTTTATTCGTCCGCGGGGACTTCCGTCTGCTGCTCCTGCGCATCGGCTTGAGCTTCCTGTTCGCCGTCGGTATCTTCAAAGCGGGTCTGACCGGGGAGCATAGGCAGGTCTTCCACCGAGCTGAGACCGAAGCTTCTCAGAAACACGGAAGTAGTTCTGTAGACTATCGGCTTGCCCGGGACGTCAAGACGTCCTGCTTCCTCAACGAGGCCCTTCTCAACAAGATTATTCACCACAGACGAGCTGTCTATTCCTCTGACATTCTCGACAAAGCCCTTTGAAACGGGCTGATTATAGGCGATTATGGTAAGCGCCTCCATAGCCGCATTGGAAAGCGGCGTGCTGCGCTTGGTCTCGAGTGCAGTCTTTATCATAGGGGCGTATTTCTCCCTTGTACACATCTGATAGCTGCCCTCAAGCTTTTTTATGCATAAACCGCTTCCGCAGCCCTCATAGCGATCGTTGAGCAGCCTTATCATTTTCGGGACAGTTCCCGCGTCAACTCCGCTTGCCTCTGACAGGCGGTATATTTCGATAGGGTCGCCGCTTGCAAAAAGGATAGCCTCTATTGCTCCGAGCTTTTCTGTGATCTCCAAGATTTTTTCACTCCGTTCTTTCTTCCCTTGAAGAAAATGATCGTATTGTCGTCGCTTATGGATATTCTTCCCGACCTTGTAAGTTCGAGCACGGCAAGGAACGTAGCCACTCTTGCCGAGCGGTCGGTAACTCCGTCATAGAGCCTTTCCATGCCGACCTCGCCTGTGGAATACAGCTGCCTGAGTATGTGGACTACCTTTGTCATTACCGAGACTATCCGCCTTTTGACGACGGAATTTATCTTGCTCTCGACCTTCAGCTTCTGCGACTCGTTTCTTATCGCCTTTGCCGAGAGCGAAGAATATGCCGCGATCAGTCTTTCGGGCTCATGCACGAGGGTATAGGTCATATCCGCCTTTATTTTCATAGGCTGACGGACGAAGATGTCTCCGCCGACGTACCTTGAAGTGAGGTCAGCCGCTGCCATTTTGCAGATAGAGTATTCGATGAGAGCGCCCTCGAGCTCCTTTTTGAGCTGCTCCGCCTCCTCGGGCTGAGGGAGCAGAGAGGCTGTCTTGATGTAGATGAGCCGAGCCGCCATTTCGAGGAACTCGCCGGCGAGCTCAAGGTTCTGCTCGTGAGCCTGATCTATATATAATAGGTACTGCTCAAGCAGCTTTGATATCTCGATATCGCAGATATTGAGCTTATGCTTCGAGATGAGGCTAAGCAGGAGGTCGAGCGGTCCCTCGAACACTTCGAGCTTGAATGAGATGCTTTCCATTACCAGCCCCACTTCTTTGAGGGTATCCACGAGACGGTCTTCCAGAGCTGGTCGCTTACCCAGTCGGTGACGTAATACAGCGGATTGTATTTAGTGGGGATATATGTCAGCAATATCAGAATGCCTATAAAAGCTATGGATATCTCTCTCTGGTGCTGATAGAACCAGCGGTCTACCTTTTCGCTTGTGAAGTAGCTCAGCACGTTATAACCGTCGAGGGGCGGCATGGGGATAAGGTTGAATATCGCCAGTCCCACATTCACGCTGAACAGGAAGCTCAGCAGGAGCATTACGCAGTAGAGCATACTTATCTCTCCGCCGAACTGATACGAATAGAGTGCCGTTATTCCCGATTCGGTGCACAGTATTATATTGTATGCAAGACCCGCCGCGAATGCCGCGATAAGGTTCGATACAGGACCTGCAAGTGCCGTAAGCGAAATGCCCGCGCGGTATTTTTTCATTCTGAGGGGATTTATCGGCACAGGCTTTGCCCAGCCGAAGCCTGTCAGCACCATAAGAACGGTTCCCATAGGGTCGAGGTGAGACATAGGGTTGAGGGATATCCTCCCCTGCCGCTCGGCAGTATCGTCGCCGAACCACTTAGCCACGAGCGCGTGAGCCGATTCGTGGAGCGGTATAACGAGCAGTATCGTGAGTATACGCGCAAAATATTTTATAAAATGCTCAAGAAATTCCGATGAAGTCATAATTATCCTTTCATTTTCCGGGCGTGACCGCCGCAAAGAGTTATTCAAAATATATTATACTACATTAAGGCATATTTTTCAAGTAAAATGAGAAAATTTACACTGTGCGAAAAAATTTTTCAAGTTTTTTCAAAAAAAGCTTGCATTTTCTTTTCAGATGTGTTAGAATAATCATGTTGTCTTTATTTTTAAAGATTCTGAGTAATTAAGATAAGGAGGTGCAGCCTGATGGCAAAATGTGATATCTGCGGTAAGGGAGTAACTTTCGGTATCAAGGTTTCCCACTCGCACAGACGTACTAACAGAACATGGAAGCCTAATGTAAAGCGTGTTAAGGCTATCGTCAAGGGTACTCCTTGTCATATCTACGCTTGCTCAAGATGCCTGCGTTCCGGTAAGGTTGAAAGAGCTTAATCAAGGTAATATTCCGAAATAACGGAGCTGCGCATTTTGCGGAGCTCTTTTATTTTTATCCTTAACCCTGCAAACCTTTGCAGGGCTCTGTCCGAGCTGAATCAGCTCGACCATATCCACGTTGCCACTCGCAAGCTCGTTCACTCTCAGCAATACAGATAGTCTGCTTTCGCTCGTTGGCGCTGTCATTAATAATTAATTAAAGTGCAGTTGTGCGATGTACGACTGAGGGTGTTGGTGAAAGTGAGCGCGTAAGCGCGGCAACGTGGTATGCCCGCGGGGGCTCCCCGCCGAGCTGAATCAGCTCGACCATATCCACGTTGCCACTCGCAAGCTCGTTCACTCTCAGCAATACAGATAGTCTGCTTTCGCTCGTTGGCGCTGTCATTAATAATTAATTAAAGTGCAGTT
>R05__coassemble_302_pt1 | contig 25807 bp, 19 predicted proteins | sample R05__metabat2_low_PE_032 | metagenome-assembled genome bin R05
ATTCCGTTACGAGCATTGGCAATTATGCATTTTATAACTGCTCAAGTCTTACATCACTAACTATTCCCGATTCTGTTACAAGCATAGGTTATGATGCTTTTCACAACTGCAAAAGCCTTACATCAATAAATATACCAGATTCTGTCACAAGCATAAGCGATTGGGCGTTTGCGTACTGCTCAAGCCTTGAATCAATAACTATTCCCGATTCTGTTACAAGCATAGGTTATGATGCTTTTTACAACTGCAAAAGCCTTACATCAATAACTATCCCCGATTCCGTTACGAGCATAGGTGGTTATGCTTTTGAAGGCTGCTCAAACCTTGAGTCAATAAACATTCCCGATTCCGTTACAAGCATTGGCAATTATGCTTTTTATGACTGCTATGATCTTACATCTGTAACTTTACCAAACTCCATTACAAGCATAGGTAACGGCACATTTGAGTACTGCTCAAGCCTTACATCAATAACTATACCCGATTCCGTTACGAGCATTGGCGATTATGCATTTTATAACTGCTACGATCTTACATCTATAAATATACCCGCTTCGGTCACGAGCATTGGCGATTATGCATTTTATAACTGCTCAAGCCTTGAATCAATAACTATACCCGCTTCTGTCACCAGCATAGGCGACTCAGCATTTTCATCCTGCAATAAAATCGAATCATTCAATGTCGATGAAAATAACGAAAGCTATAAGAGTATAGACGGGATCTTATATGATAAAAGCGGAACCGCGCTTATCTGTTATCCGGCAGGTAAAACTGATTCATCTTACATTATTCCCGATACCGTTACCGCTATATCCGATTATATGTTTTCCGGCTGTTCAAGCCTTGAATCAATAACTATACCCGATTCCGTTACGAGCATTGGCAATTATGCATTTTATAACTGCTCAAGTCTTACATCTGTAACTTTACCAAACTCTATTACAAGCATAGGTAACGGCACATTTGAGTACTGCTATGCACTTTCATCAATAAATATCCCCGATTCTGTTACGAGCATTGGCGATTACGCTTTTTATGACTGCTATAACCTTACATCTGTAACTTTACCAAACTCCATTACAAGCATAGGTTCATGGACATTTGAATACTGCTCAAGCCTCACATCAATAACTATCCCTGATTCCGTTACAAGCATTGGCGATTATGCTTTTTATGACTGCTATAGCCTTACATCTGTAACTTTACCAAACTCCATTACAAGCATAGGTTACGGCACATTTGAGTACTGCTCAAGCCTTACATCAATAAATATCCCCGATTCCGTTACAAGCATTGGCGATTATGCATTTTCATACTGCGATAAAATCGAATCATTCAATGTCGATGAAAATAATGAAAGCTATAAGAGCATAGACGGAGTTTTATTTGATAAAAGCGGAACCACGCTTATCAGTTATCCGGCAGGTAAAACTGATTCATCTTACACTATCCCCGATACAGTTACAAGCATAGACAATTATGCCTTTTATGGCTGCTCAAGCCTTGAGTCAATAATCATCCCCGATACAGTTACAAGCATTGGCAATTATGCTTTTTACAGCTGCTCAGGTCTTACATCAATAACTATCCCAGTCTCAGTCACAAACATAGGTGAGGGCGCGTTTGAGTACTGCTATGCACTTTCATCAATAAATATCCCCGATTCCGTTACGAGCATTGGCGATTATGCTTTTTATGACTGCTATAACCTTACATCTGTAACTTTACCAAACTCCATTACAAGCATAGGTTACTGCGCATTTGAGTACTGCTCAAGCCTTACATCAATAACTATCCCCGATTCCGTTACAAGCATTGGCAATTATGCTTTTGGAGGCTGCTCAGACCTTACATCAATAACTATCCCCGCTTCTGTTACAAGCATAAGCTATGGTGCGTTTAATTACTGCTCAAACCTTAGATCTATAACCATACAGAACCCTGATTGCGATATATATGATGAAGATTATACAATATGCAATGGATATGACAGTGAAATCGGTGGGTATTACTTCAACGGCACTATCTACGGGTATGAGGGTTCAACCGCTCAGGCATACGCCGAAAGCTGGGGATACACGTTCAAAGTAGCAGGCGAAGCTCCCGATGAATCACTCCTCGGTGACGTTGACGGAAACGAGATCGTTGACGGCAGAGACGCTTCAATGGTGCTTACGCATTATGCTCTCACTTCAACAAGTCAGCCGGGCGTTATTACAGAAGCTCAGGCTCTGCTCAATGCCGACTGGGATCAGAACGATATCATCGACGGCAGAGATGCTTCTGCGATACTTACCTATTACGCAGAGCAGTCGGTACAAAAATAATTGAATGGGCACGACTGCGCGTGCTCCGCACCTCGCTTCCGAGGAATATAAAATCGGACTGTCGTACAATTTGTACGACAGTCCTTTTTTCGCTTTATCCGCCCGATCTCATTGAGGATTCAGGCAGTCTCGTCAAACTGACTGTTATAGAGTTCCGCGTAGAAGCCGTTTTTCGCAAGAAGCTCCTCGTGGCTGCCCTGCTCAACTATATCGCCGTCTCTCATTACAAGGATAACATCTGCATTGCGTATCGTGGAAAGTCTGTGTGCGATAACGAACGAAGTCCTGCCCACCGAGAGCTTATCCATAGCTTCCTGAATGACAAGCTCTGTCCTCGTATCGACTGAAGAGGTCGCTTCGTCAAGGATCAGCATCGGCGAATCCTTTATCATCGCACGCGCTATAGTAAGCTGCTGTTTCTGTCCCTCCGAGAGATTGAGAGCCTCATTCAGCTTAGTGTCATATCCCTGCGGGAGAGTAGAGATGAAGTGACTCAGTCCGACCGCTGCGCACGCTGCGTTCAGCTCCTCATCGCTGACATTTTCCTTATTATATATAAGGTTTTCGCGGATAGTTCCGTCAAAGAGCCATGTATCCTGAAGTATCATATCAAAGAGTTCGTGTACATCTTCACGTTTCATATCCTTCAGGCTTACACCGTCAACGAGGATATCTCCGCTGTCGGTGTCATAAAAGCGCATAAGAAGATTGACCATCGTTGTCTTTCCCGCACCCGTAGGTCCTACTATAGCAACCTTCTTTCCGGCACCGAGCTTTGTGGAGAATCCGTGAATTATCGTCTTATCGGGCAGATAACCAAATCTGACATTTCTGAATTCTACCTCTCCCTTCACGGTATCTATAGAAGCGGTCTTTGAGCTTTCATCCTCCTGCTCCTGAGCCTCAAGCAGGTCAAACACGCGCTTTGAAGCTGCGGAAGCCTGCTGTATTGAAGTCATTGACTGTGCAAATGTCGAAAGCGGCTGTGAGAACAGCTTTGCATAGATAACAAACGACATTATAGTTCCCAGAGTAACTGCGGTATTACCGTTAACGATGAACGCCACTCCCACGATAAAGATAAGGGCATATGCGAGATTTCCAACAAAGTTCATTATCGGGAACATCATTCCCGAAAGGCACTGCGACTTCCAGTTGGAGTCGTAAAGCCTGCTGTTTATCTCTTCAAACTTTCTGCGCTCCTGATTTTTTGCACCGAACGCCCTTACGATGTTGTGATTCGTATATATCTCCTCGATATGACCGTTCATAGCGCCGAGGTCGCTCTGCTTCCTATTGAAATAGACCTGAGACTTTTTCAGTATCAGCGTCATGAACACAAATCCCAGAAGCGATGAGGCTATTGTCACACCCGAAAGTATCACATTCGTCCGGAACATCTTGTATATTACTCCGACAAACAGTGCAAGCGAGCTTATGAGATTGGCGGTACTTGTAGAAAGCGTCTGGCTTATAGTGTCAACGTCGTTCGTAACACGTGAAAGCAGGTCGCCCTTTGTGGTAGTGTCGAAATACCGAAGCGGCAGACGGTTTATCTTCCGGTCGATATCACGGCGCAGTCTGCGTGCAGTATACTGTGTAACGGTAGCGGTAATGAACTGCTGACCGTAATTGAGAACAGCTCCTGATGCATATATCACAACAAGTGTATAACATATTTTCTCGAAAGCGTCAATGTCGATACCGGTTATGATACCCTTCATTATCTCGTTCATAAGGTCGCTTATTTTCTCGGGGCCTATTATCGTCGCAACAGAGCCTCCGACGGCAAATATAAGAGCAACTATTATTGCGGGAAGATAACGTTTGCAGTAAACTACGATCTTCTTTATCGCGCCAAGATCAGCCTTTTCCGGGTGCTGACCCGCAGCAAGCATTTTATTCATGGGCGGCATATCATACAGCCTCCTTTCCTCTTAGCTCTTCCTCAGAAAGCTGAGAAAGCGCTATCTCTTTGTATATGGGACAATTATCAAGCAGCTCGTCATGAGTTCCGAGACCGGCTATCTGTCCTTCATGAAGAACAAGTATTTTGTCTGCATTTCTGATAGTTCCTATGCGCTGCGCAACAATTATAACAGTAGTATCCGAAAGCTGTTCACGCAGCTTGCGGCGCACGAGCATATCGGTTTTGTAGTCAAGTGCCGAAAACGTATCATCAAATATCATTATTCCCGAATCCTTGAAAACAGCTCTTGCAATAGAGAGCCTCTGCTTCTGTCCGCCGGAAAAATTGGTTCCGCCCTGCGCAACGGGCGCGTGTATTCCCTCCGCCAGCTCGGAAACAAAATCCGATCTTGATACGTCGAGCGCCCGTGATATACGCTCATCATTGTCTGAGACTTCTTCTTTGCTCCCATATATGATATTCGACTTAATATCCCCTGTAAAGAGTGTTGCCTTCTGGGGAGCTAATGATACTATCTTTTCAAGCTGCTCCTCCGGATAGCTGCGGATATCTTTTCCGTTTATCAATATCTCACCTTTGGCAGTATCATAAAACCTCGGGATAAGATTTACAAGGGTAGATTTTCCGGTACCGGTCGCGCCGATAATGGCAAAAGTCTCGCCCGGCTGCACCGTAAAGCTGATATCTCTGAGGCACGGCTCGCCCGAATCCTGATACGAAAAAGAAACATTCCTGAATTCTATCATGCCGCCTTTTGCTGCTGTAGAAACAGTATCGGAGAATCCTTCGGGATAGGTCATGCTTTGCTTGGTCTCAAGCACCTCGTTTATACGCTTTGCAGAGACCATGGCTCTCGGCATCATAATGAATATTGCAACAAGCATCATAAATGCTCCGACGACCTGAAGAGCGTACTGAGTGAAAGCAGTCATGTTGCCTATCATTTCGGCACGCCCAATTACCTCGGTGTTGTTGATAAGGTAAGCTCCCACCCAGTATATCGCAAGGGTAAGTCCGCTCATCGCCATAGTCATAACAGGCATCATAAAGCCCATTGTCCGGCTCGTAAACAGCTGATTTGAAGTAATAGCAGTGTTTACCTCGTCAAATTTTTTCTCCTGATATTGCTCTGCATTGAACGCACGAACAACGCGAACACCGCTGATATTCTCTCTTGTCGTGTCATTGAGTCTGTCTGTGAGAAACTGTATCTGCTTGAACTTAGGGTATGCAAGCAGGACAAGAACAAGTATAGCCGCAACGATTATCCCCACACATATCAGTATGGCAGTCGTCCACTCAACGCTTGTGGAGGATATCTTGGTTATTGCCCACACAGCAGTTATAGGTGCCTTGAAAATTATCTGCATACCCATTGCTATGAGCATCTGCATCTGTACTACATCGTTTGTTGTACGGGTTATAAGGCTGGGTGTGGAAAATTTATTTATCTCGGAGTTGGAAAAATCCATAATGTGATCATAAAGCTTTTCCCTGAGCGTCTTTGCGAAGTTTGCCGCGACCTGAGCTGCAAAGAATCCGCAAAAAATCGAGGCTGCCATACTGCCGAATGCACAAAGCAGCATCATTCCGCCGTTTTCCCATACCTCGCTCATCTTAATGCTTCCCGCCGACACCGATTCGGTAAGCTTCTGCGTATAATCAGGCATTGTAAGATCAAGCCATACCTGAGTTACGACAAGCGCCGCACATATAAGTATAAAGCACCAGTCGCGCCCTTTCAGATTTTTGAATATTCTTATCATAATATTCCCCCTTCATTCAATTTTTCACGCGAGTCGAACTCCTCCTCGACAGCGGACTTTATAGCGTTCGATATCTCTATGAACTGCTCTGCCTTTTCCATTCCGATACGTTCGATAACTCCCTGAAATATCGAGATCAGTTCCTCCTTGACTTGCTCAGCCTGACGGCGCCCATTATCTGAAAGCGATATCAGTGACTTCCTTGCGTCCTCGGGAGTTCCCTCACGGACTATGATGCCCTTTTCCGACATCTTTTTCAAAAGCACTGCGACTCTGGCGGTACTCACGCCCATTTTTTCGCTTATCTGTCCTGCGGTCAGCGGCGAGTTTTCCTGTGCAAGCGTCTTCATCACGCAGTTTATCCCCGCATGAGTTTCATCAAGAGGCTTGAAGAACTTTGTAGGTCTGCTATCATATATACGCTGCATTATAACGAGTGTTTCCTCTCTTGTTACCATAGTTACCTCCTCCTTATTTGCTAACAGGGTTAAATTTTAACCCTGTTAGATGATCTCGTTATGTCAGTTATGTGTCAGCATTGTGAAATTTTATCCGGGAGCCAAGGTGCAGCATCTTTTCGCAAACACAACGACAGCAAAAAGGCTCTCATCCCCTGATCTCAGGGAAAGAGAGCCTTTTTATTCAATCTCTTCTGAATATGTCTCTTGTGTAAACCTTTTCTTTTATATCATCAAGGCTGCTGTCATAGCGGTTAGCTATTATGGCGTCTGAGAGCTGCTTAAACCTCGCAAGGTCATTCACAACAAGGCTGCCGAAGAAGGTATCTCCGTCCCTGAGGGTAGGTTCATATATTATCACCTGTGCGCCCTTTGCCTTTATCCGCTTCATTACGCCCTGTATTGAGGACTGGCGGAAATTATCGCTGTTAGACTTCATCGTAAGCCGATACACGCCTATCGTGACCTGCTTTTCCTTTGAAGAGCTGTATTCGCCGTCGGCATATGAGTAGTAGCCAGCCTTTTCAAGCACTCTGTCGGCAATGAAATCCTTGCGCGTCCGGTTGGACTGTACTATAGCAGTCATCATATCCTGCGGAACATCTTCGTAATTGGCAAGGAGCTGTTTTGTGTCCTTCGGCAGGCAGTAGCCTCCGTATCCGAAGCTGGGATTATTGTAATGTGTACCTATACGCGGATCAAGACAAACTCCGTCGATTATCTGCTGGGTGTCAAGACCCTTAAGCTCAGCATAAGTATCGAGCTCGTTGAAATATGAGACCCTCAGCGCAAGATAGGTATTGGCAAATAGCTTTACAGCCTCTGCCTCGGTAAATCCCATAAAGAGAGTATCTATATCCTGCTTTATAGCACCTTCCTGAAGGAGCCCCGCAAAGGTATGTGCGGCTTGGACAAGTCTTTCGTCATTCATATCCGTGCCGACGATGATCCGGCTGGGGTAAAGGTTGTCATACAGCGCTTTGCTTTCGCGCAGGAATTCAGGACTGAAAATGATATTCCTGCTGCCTGTTTTCTCTCTGACAGACTGAGTATAACCAACAGGTATCGTTGATTTGATGACCATTATCGCCTGCGGATTATACTTCATTACGAGTGAAATTACCGCTTCTACCGCAGATGTATCAAAGAAATTTTTCTTGCTGTCATAGTTTGTGGGAGCAGCTATAACAACAAAATCTGCGTCCGTATATGCAGCCTCTGCATCGAGGGTAGCCGTGAGGTCAAGCTCCTTTTCGGCGAGATATTTCTCTATATAGTCGTCCTGTATCGGAGACTTTTTATTGTTGATGAGCTCCACCTTTTCGGGAATTATGTCAACTGCCATGACGGTATTGTGCTGTGCAAGGAGTGTCGCTATTGAAAGCCCGACATACCCCGTTCCTGCTACTGCTATTTTCATATATACATCTCTCCGTTGAATAAATATTTATTGGTGTGTTTCTGCAAACCTTCGTTCACATTACCAGTTCATTTCCGCAGGATTCTCCGCGGAAGCAGGTAAGCAGATTATCAACAGTCGTCTCTGCAATATTGTTAAGTGCCTCTTCCGTAAGGAAAGCCTGATGTGAAGTTACGATGACATTTGGCATTGATATGAGTCTTGCCAGAACGTCATCCGCAATAATATGACCTGAAAAGTCCTGGAAGAAAACGTCCGCCTCCTCTTCGTACACATCGAGGCAGGCAGCGCCGATCTTACGAGCCTTTATACCCTCAAGCAGAGCTTCCGCGTCTATGAGCGCTCCCCTCGAGGTATTAATGATGACAACGCCCTTTTTCAGCTTCTCCATGCTGCTGCCGTCTATCATGTGATAGGTCTCGTCAGTGAGAGGACAGTGGAATGAGATTATGTCGCTCTGCGAAAAGAGCTCGTCAAGCGAAACGTACTCGATACCGCTGTTTTCCGCAGGAAACTTGTCATATGCGATGACATGCATTCCGAAGCCGCGGCAGATGTCTACAAATATACGTCCTATCTTACCCGTACCGACTACCCCGACGGTCTTTCCGTGAAGGTCGAATCCGGTGAGTCCGCTGAGTGAAAAATTGAAATCTCTTGTTCGTATATAAGCCTTGTGAATTCGGCGTATCGAGGTCAGCAGCAGAGCCATCGCGTGCTCGGCAACTGCATAGGGCGAATATGCGGGAACTCTCACTACACGAAGCTTGTCCTTAGCGTAATTGATATCAACATTGTTATAGCCCGCACAGCGAAGAGCAAGGATATTTATACCATATTCACAAAGCCTGTCTATAACTGCGGCGTTTACTGTATCGTTTACGAAAACGCATACCGCGTCGCAGCCTTTTACAAGATCTGCGGTGTCTTCTGTAAGCTTAGTTTCATAGAACTTGAATTTTATCCCTCTTTCCTCCCCAAGCTTTTCAAACGCCGGAATATCATACGGCTTTGTGTCAAAAAATGCGACCTTCATTATCATCATTCCTTTATATTATTTTTTGTCCTACAAGGACAGACTGCGGACCTTCTACAGCCTATGTATGATGCATAATTACCGCTGACGAGCATTTTTGCGGTATATTATTGAAAGTCCCTTTATAAGCAAGCTTCCGTCATGGATAATATTCCTTTTGCAAAGAGGCACTACAAGCTCGGAAAGTCCGCCCGTAGCTACAGCCGTACATTTATCGCCTATCTCCTCCTCAATACGCTCTATTATGCCGTCAAGAGCACAGGCATTAGAGTAAAGAATACCGCTTTTAAGACAGTCAATAGTATTTGTCCCGATTATCTTACCGGGAGCTTCAAAATTGATCTTTGGCAGCTGTGCAGTGCGTGCGGTAAGAGCGTCCGCAGCGATGCCCATACCTGTCATTATAAGTCCTCCGCGGTAATTCTTGTTGCGGTCAACGACCGAGACCGTAGTAGCGGTTCCCATATCGATTATGATAAGCGGCACCGGATACTGATTTATTGCAGCTACTGCGTCAACAGCCTGATCGCTTCCGAGCTGTGCAGGGTTATCAATGAGTATATTCAGTCCTGTCTTTACTCCCGGACCCGCTATCATCACTTCTGTTCCGAAGAGCTTTCTTATAGCTTCCTTAACGGTATTAGTCACAGACGGAACGACCGACGACATTACAGCATCATCAATATCTCCCGTATTGAAGCCGTTCATTTCGAGGATATTCTTTATCAGCGAAGCATATTCGGCAGATGTAGCGTTATGATTGGTAGATATCCTCTCAAAAAGCAGAACATCATCTTCATCGTTCACACAGCCGAAAACTATATTAGTATTACCTATATCTACAGCTAAAAGCATATTGATTACCTCCTGAAACTCTATAACCATATTTTAACACATATCTCTGAAAAAATCAAGGTATATGAACTATTATATGATGTGCAGCATCGAAAATAAAGCTATCGGGAAATTTATTGCCTTACAGTTGCTTTTTCAGACAAGATATGATAGAATAAACGTGATAATATTTTTTCTGAGGAGGAAAATATGCTTACAGGAAAAACCGTGCTGCTGTGCGTTTCAAGCTCAATAGCGGCATATAAGATACCAAATCTCGCGCGAATGCTCACAAAGCTCGGCGCAGACGTTCACGTCGCGATGACCGCGAACACGCTCAACTTCGTCCACCCGCTGACGTTTGAGACGCTTACCCAGCACAAGTGCCTCATCGACACGTTCGACCGCAATTTCGAGTACAGCGTCGAGCACGTTTCAATAGCGAAAAAAGCTGACGTAGTTATGATAGCACCCGCGACTGCGAATGTCATCGGCAAGATAGCAAACGGGATAGCCGATGATATGCTCACGACTACTGTTATGGCGTGCACCTGCAAAAAGATAATCGCTCCCGCGATGAACCACAATATGTTCCACAACCCTATCGTACAGGAAAATCTTGAAAAGCTCCGCCGTCACGGCTATGAGATAATAGAGCCCGTCAATGGTATGCTCGCCAACCGCGATATAGGTGACGGAAAGCTCCCCGACGAGGAGACTCTGCTCGAGTACATCCTGCGCGAGGCTGCATTTGAAAAGGATCTTGCAGGCAAGCGTATACTCGTGACAGCAGGCGCTACGCGCGAGAGCATAGATCCGGTCCGCTTCATAACCAATCATTCCAGCGGCAAAATGGGGTTTGCCATTGCGCGCGCGGCAATGCTGCGCGGGGCGGAGGTCACTGTGGTAGCGGCGCATACAGACGTTGAGCCGCCAATGTTCGTGAACGTTGTACCCGTTCGTTCGGCGGAAGATATGTTCAACGAGGTGACCGCGCGGCAGTCCGACACCGATATCATTATCAAGGCGGCGGCAGTCGCGGACTACACTCCGCTGACAACTGCTGACAACAAGATCAAGAAGTCCGACGACGATATGAGCATTCTCCTGAAAAGAACAAAAGATATTCTTGCATATCTCGGTGAGCACAAACCGCAGGGACAGATCATCTGCGGATTCTCAATGGAGACTGAGAATGTACTCGAAAACTCTCGCCAAAAACTCACTAAGAAGAACTGCGACATGATATGCGCTAACTCCATAAAGGAGGCTGGTGCTGGCTTCGGTACGGACACGAATATTATAACACTCATAACTGCAAATGATACAGAAGAGCTCGAAATAATGACCAAATTCGACGCTGCCAACATCATACTCGATAAGATCATAAAAATAGCGGACAGTCACTGAACTGTCCGCTTGTTTTTATATTTTTCCAAGCGCCTCGGTGAATTCACGGTACATATACAGCGAGCCGAGCGCTATGAGTGGGATATTCTTTTCCTTTGCGTATTTATATGCCTCACGCACGCCCCATTCAAGCTCATGGAATGCGCACGAAGGTATGCCCTTTTCGGAAAAGCTCTGAGCAAGTACATTGCTGTCAAGTGCACGGGGATTGTCAGGAATCACTGTGAAAACGACGTCTGTAAGCTCGTCGAGCATATCTGCATAGAGATGGTATTCCTTGTCCGCCATGACCCCTATCAGAAGCGCGACCCTCGTGCTGCCGAAATATCGCCTGATGCTGTCCGCTGCAAAGCGTATGCCGTCGGGATTGTGCGAGCCGTCGAAAATGACATAGGGCTCTGTACGAAGCACCTCGAACCTTCCACGCCATTTCACATTTGCAAGTCCCTCTTTCACTGCTCTGTATGGAATATCAAGACCGCAGTTCTTCAGTATCTCAATGCAGCCGAGTGCGTTCGCGGCATTTGTGAGTTGATATGTGCCAAGGAGCGGAAGCTCGAATCGCATACCTCTGTAATTGAAGCTCAGACCCGAGAGATCAAAGCTTGCGGAGGATATATTGTCCCACGGGGGATAATACAGCTCTGAATCGCTTTCAAGTGCAGCTTCCTTTATCACTGCAAGAGCCGTTTCATCGCTGCCTCCGAAGAAAACGGGGCGTCCTTTCTTGATTATCCCTGCCTTGTGAGAGGCTATCTCAGCTACGGTAGTTCCAAGGAAGCCGCAATGGTCAAGCTGGACGTTCGTGATGACTGAGAGCAGCGGCAAGCTTATAACATTCGTGGAGTCGAGATCTCCGCCCATGCCGCACTCGATAACGGCGATGTCGCAGCTTTCGCGGCGGAAAAGCTCAAATGCCGCTGCTGTAAGCACCTCGAACTCGGTAGGTTTCTCGTCCATGCTCTCGCACATCGGAGCGATGTCGAGTATCACCTGTGAAAACTTCTCATCAGAAACGGTCTCGCCGTCAATACGAAAGCTGTCGGTAACATTCGTTATTGCCGGAGAGGAAAAGCTCCCCGCGCGATATCCCGCCGATTTGAGCACCGAGCAGAGCATTGCTCCGAGCGAGCCCTTGCCGTTCGTACCCGATATATGTACCGTTTTTATACTGTCCTGCGGCTGCCCGAGAAGCTCCGTGAGAGCGGAGATACGCTCAAGTCCGAGGACACTTCCGCGCTGTGCAGCCTTTTGCAGATACGCAAGAGCTTCTTCGTATGCCGTCATTTTCTTTTCACCTTTTCAAGCTGAGCGGAAAATGCCTTGTTTTTCAACAGCAGGTAAATGATGTAAGTTTCGAGTATGCCTATCCCGATGTACAGAGGTATTCTCAGCATGAGCACCTGTACCGGAGTATGATAATAGACAAAAAGTCCAATAGATTTTATTATCATCGAACCTACAGCGTGAGCCGTCAGGACGGAGCAGGCTGTTGACGGAAGAAGCTTATCTTTAAATACGAGCATTGAAACGAGACCCGAAACAAAGCCGATAGATGCAGCCCCGAGCGTGATGACGGGATTTATGGAATAGCCTACTATCAGGCATCCTATTATATCAGCACCGGCACCGACTGCCACTCCGACAAAAGGACCGAAAAATATACCTGCCATAAGTACAGGAAGGTTCTCGAAGCTCACCCGGATACTGTCACCGATGTTGAATGCCAGAAGCTTGCCGAGCACTATACTCATCGCGATGAAAAGCGCCGAAATAACGAGAACTCGTGTATTTCCGAACAATTTCAGATTTTCGGAAGCAGCTGTTTTTTTGTTTGCAGTCATAAAAAAACCCTCCTTTTCCTCACTCATACGACAAGAAAAGAAGGCTTATCTTTTGATATTGTCATACGAAGCGGGATGCAAAATACGAACCGCAAGTCATATAAGACTTTTCGTCTGACCGACAACTCCCCGTCCGGTCAGCACTGGAATACCGTTCCCGGTATAGCGAACGCATTTTTACTCTTCTGTGTTTAGTCGGCAGCTTCCTGCCGCCGATATCATTATATAACGTTTTCCGCACAAAGTCAATACATTTTTTGCAATTGTGTTTTTTTATATTGATGTATTAAAAATATCCGCTTTCTATTGACAAATACTGTGAAATATATTACAATTATTTTGAAATAGTGTATCGGAAGGAGCACGATAATATGAAAAAAACCGCAAAAACCGCTATGACAGCAGCTCTGTTCGCGGCTGCCGCAGGTATGACCGCCTGTGCCGGAAACTCCATTGCGTCAGGCGGTGAAAATTATCTTGGAGCCGCCTCTGATGAGAATACGAGCGAGGTCTCATATGATCCTGCCAACGAAGAAATACAGGACGTTTACGGTCCTGCTCCCGACTATGAGGACACTACAGAAGATGTAACAACTACCGAAGCTCTCATAGAAGCTACTACAGAAGACATACAGTGCGCCTACGGTCCTCCTCAGTCGCTCGGAGATCTTAACAGTGACGGCGTCTGCAACAGCTCAGACGAAGTTCTCATCAGAAAGTGGCTGACAAACGGCTATGACCCTTATCAGGAATACCTTGCAGATGTCAATAACGACGGCTCGTTTGACAACGCCGATCTTATCGCTATACACCGTTACATAATCGGTAAGGACAAGGACTTTTCCTATAATTATGACCCGGGGGACGATATGGCATACGGCGTATATGGTCCTGCACCTGATTACGCCGAAGAAACCACCTCAGTGACCACCGAACCAATAACTACAGAGACAGCCATCTCAGAGACCACCACTATGGTGCAATGCGTTTACGGTCCTCCGGAGGCTTTCGGATCTGATACGGAGTGATCGTCATGCTCGATGTCAACATCAAAATCGAACACATGAGAAAAATGCGCGACTACCGAAAAAGCCTTATGAGGGCTCCGCAGCTGCGCAATCTGTTCCTCGAGCTTACCGTGCGATGCAACGAGCACTGCCTGCATTGCGGGAGCCGGTGCGGAGATATTACTTCCGAAGAGCTTTCGCTTGAACAGTATAAGATATTTTTATCTCAGGTGAAGGAGGATCTCGGCACAGACAAAAAAATGCTGTGCATAACAGGAGGCGAACCGCTCCTGCGCAGGGACTTCTTTGATATCATGGGCTTTGCTCACGGTCTCGGTTTTCACTGGGGAATGACCAGCAACGCTACTCTCATAACCGAGGACATCGCCCGAGAGCTCAAAAAATGCGGAATGGGTACTATTTCCGTAAGCATAGACGGTCTTGAGGAAACTCATGATTCTTTCAGGCGCACTCCCGGAGGCTATAAAAAAGCAATGGAAGGTATCAGCGCTCTGCTAAAGGTCGGAGGCTTCAAAAGCGTTCAGGTCACGACCGTCGTGACACATCAGAATATAGGCGAGCTTGACCGCCTATATGATATCTTCAACAATATTGACATAGACTCATGGAGAGTCATAAATATCGAACCTATGGGCAGAGCTCTTTCTCACCCCGAGCTCATACTCACAAAAGAGGACTACGTTACCCTTTTCGAGTTTATCAGGAACAAGCGTATCGCCGGCGAGCCGGTCACATACGGGTGCAGTCACTATCTCGGTGCCGAATACGAGCGCGAGGTCAGGGACTGGTACTACCTTTGCACGGCAGGGCTATACACCGCAAGTATTACCGCAAACGGCGATATAATCGCCTGCCTCGATATCGAACGCCGCCCGGAGCTCGTTCAGGGAAATATCCTGCGCGACCGTTTCAGCGAGGTGTGGAAGAAAGGCTTCGAGGATTTCCGCCGCGACCTTGGGGACGAAAACGAAATGTGCTGCAGCTGCCCGGAAAAGGATTTCTGCCACGGCGATTCTTTCCACAGCTGGAACTTTGATGAACATAAACCGAGAGTATGCTTCAAGGATATACTCTTTTGATATGCTCGCCTCTGCAGCAAAATGCAGCCACAAATCCGCAATGCGGATTTGTGCAGAGGCAGCATGAATGGAGCGCTTGCGGCGTTTTCGCCGCCTGCCGTCATTGACGGCAGATCTCAAAATGCCCGCAGGCATTTTGAGATAGCGCATAGTATATCGACCGCAAAATCATGCGGAAAGTACTGACACAAGGAGGTGAAAAAATGAAATACGTATGTGATATATGCGGCTGGGAATATGATGAGGAAGCAGGATCTCCCGAAAACGGCATCGAGCCCGGTACAAAGTTCGAGGATCTTCCTGAGGACTTTGAATGTCCCCTTTGCGGAGTCGGCAAGGACTCTTTCTCAGAGGCATGACAGAGATCGGCAGACAGAAGAATATTTCTGTCTGCCTTTTTTGGTTTTTTTGTTTACAGTACTTGCATTTTATGAGAATTTGTTATATAATAGTAAGGATAGTATAACAGGAGGAAAAATTAATGGAAATCCAAAAACAAATCGGCTTTGACAACGAAAAATACCTCAAAATGCAGTCAGAACACATAAGACAGCGTATTGCGCAGTTCGGCGATAAGCTCTATCTCGAATTCGGAGGCAAGCTTTTCGACGACTATCATGCTTCGAGAGTTCTCCCCGGTTTCAAGCCTGACAGCAAGCTTCAGATGCTGCTTCAGCTCAAGGACGAGGCTGAGATAGTCATTGTTATCAACTCCGATGATATTGAAAAGAACAAGGTAAGAGGTGACCTCGGCATTACATACGATGTTGACGTCATTCGTCTTTTCAATGTATTTACAAAAATAGGTCTTTACGTCAGCACGGTCGTACTCACAAGATATGAAGGACAGCCAACAGCCGACGCCTTCCAGAAGCGCCTTGAAGCCCTCGGCATAAAGGTCTGCCACCACTACAGGATAAAGGGCTATCCTTCCGATATCCAGCATATAATCAGCGACGAGGGCTTCGGTAAAAATGAATATATCGAAACCTCGCGCAGACTCGTTGTTATAACAGCTCCCGGTCCCGGAAGCGGCAAAATGGCTACCTGCCTTTCACAGCTCTACCACGAGCACAAAAGAGGACTCAATGCAGGATATGCGAAGTTCGAGACCTTCCCGATATGGAACCTCCCCCTGCGCCACCCCGTTAATATCGCATACGAGGCAGCGACCTCTGACCTGAACGACGTGAACATGATAGACCCGTTCCACCTTGAAGCCTACGGTGAGACCACCGTCAACTACAACCGCGATGTTGAGATATTCCCCGTGCTTAATGCGATGTTCGAGAAGATACTCGGGCAGTCACCATATAAATCCCCCACGGATATGGGCGTTAACATGGCAGGAAACTGCATTATCGACGATGAGGTGACGTGCGGGGCGGCAAAGGCTGAGATAATCCGCCGCTACTACACAGGTCTTTGCGACAACCGCAAGGGACTAATTCCCGAAGATGAGGTGCTCAAGCTCAAGCTTCTCATGAAGCAGGCTAACGTCACTCCGGACGACCGCAAGGTCATCGCCGCAGCTCTTAAACGCGAAGAAGAGACCGGTGCTCCTGCCGCAGCAATGGAGCTTCCGGATGGTACGATAATCACGGGCAGGACCTCCAATCTCCTCGGAGCTTCGTCGGCACTCATACTCAATGCGCTCAAATACTTCGGCGGCATAGACGACGAAACGCTTCTTATGTCACCTAACGTCATCGAGCCTATACAGAATTTAAAAGTGCAGCACCTCGGCAACAATAATCCGAGAATACATACCGACGAGACGCTGATCGCGCTTTCTATCTGCGCGAACACCGACGAAAACGCAAAAAAGGCTATGGAGCAGATATCAAAGCTTCGCGGCTGCGAGGTACATTCGACGGTTATCCTATCGGCAGTCGATGAGAGGATATTCAAGCGTCTCGGCGTGAACCTCACCTGTGAGCCGAAGTATCAGAGTTAAACAGGTCATAAATTCAGCCGCGAAAGGAGAATCATAATGAAATTCACAAAAATGCACGGTATCGGCAACGATTATATATATGTGAACTGCTTTGAAGAAGCCGTCAGCGAGCCCGAAAAGGTCTCGGTAGTGCTGAGTGATGTGCGTAAGGGCATAGGCTCCGACGGACTTGTGCTGATAATGCCGTCAGATATCGCGGACTTCCGTATGCGCATTTTCAATGCCGACGGCAGCGAGGCGATGATGTGCGGAAATGCTACGCGCTGTATCGGCAAATATGTATATGAACGCGGCCTTACCAATAAAACAGAAGTATCGCTCGAAACAAATTCCGGTATCAAATACCTGACGCTCTTCGTCGAAAACGGCATTGTAGAGCTCGTTTCAGTAGATATGGGAAAGGCAATACTCGTACCGCACGATATCCCTGTAAAGAGCGATCTCAACCGCTTTATCGCTCAGCCCGTGAATGTCGGCGGAGATGAATATAAGCTCACCTGCGTATCAATGGGAAATCCCCATGCGGTGCTTTTCACAGAAAACATCTACGATATCGACCTCGAAAAGGTCGGTCCGCTCTTTGAGAACCACGAGCTTTTCCCGAACCGTATAAACACCGAGTTCATCGAGGTCGTTGACGACCACACATTGAATATGCGCGTCTGGGAGCGAGGAAGCGGTGAGACATACGCCTGTGGTACGGGAGCCTGTGCAGCAGCAGTGGCAGCAGTACTCAACGGCTTCTGCAAGCGCGATGAGGAGATACTTATCCACCTGCGCGGCGGAGACTTGCGCATAACCTACCGCTCGGACGAGACCGTAATCATGAGAGGTCCTGCCGCATTCATCTGTGACGGTACCGTTGACGACAACTATATCAATGAAGCAAAGGAGAATGTAATATGCCGCAGTTAAACGAAAATTTCCTCAAGCTGGAAAAAAATTACCTTTTCATCAACATAGCAAAGAAGATAAATGCCTTCAAGGAGGCTAACCCCGACGCCGACATAATCAGAATGGGTATCGGCGACGTTACCCTTCCCATCGCTCCCGTGGTCATCGAAGCCATGAAAAAAGGCTGCGACGAAATGGGCGTGAAGGAGACCTTCAAGGGCTACGAGGACAGCGGTGCAGGCTACGACTTCCTCAAAGAAGCTGTTTCGGGCTATTATAAGAGCTTCGGTGCAGACGTTTCCCCCGATGAGATACGCATAAACGACGGTGCTAAAAGCGACTGCGGAAACATCGTTGACATCTTCGGCAATGACAACGTTATCCTTGTTACAGACCCTGCATATCCCGTTTACGTTGACTCTAACCTCATGAGCGGCAGAAAGATAATCTATGCCGATTCAAATGAGGAAAACGGCTTTGCCGCAATGCCCGACCCGAGCGTTCATGCGGATATAATCTACCTCTGCTCACCGAACAACCCGACAGGCTCGGTGTACACAGCAGCTCAGCTCAGGGAGTGGATCGAATATGCAAAGAAGAATAACGCAATAATCATTTATGATTCGGCTTATGAGGCTTTCATTACAGACCCCGATGTTCCGAGAAGCATTTTCTGCGTCGAGGGCGCCAAGGAGGTCGCTATCGAGATGTGCTCGCTCTCAAAGACTGCGGGCTTCACGGGTATGCGCTGCGGATATACTGTAGTTCCCAATGCTTTAAAAGTTACCGCGAGCAACGGCACTGAGGTCTCTGTATCACAGATCTGGGGCAGACGTCAGGGCAGCAAGTTCAACGGAGTTTCCTATCCCGTACAGTGTGCGGCTGCGGCGGTTTTCACTGACGAGGGTCTCAGGCAGATACACGAGAACATCTCCTACTATCAGGAAAATGCGCGTATCATAGCAGATACAATGAGAAAGCTCGGCGTTAAGTTCACGGGCGGAGTCAATTCACCTTATATTTGGTTCAAGTGCCCGAAGGACATGGGCAGCTGGGAATTCTTCGACCTCATGCTCGAAAAGATAGCCGTTGTCGGAACACCCGGCGCCGGCTTCGGAAAGAACGGCGAGGGCTGGTTCAGACTGACAGCATTCGGCGACAGACAGCGCACTATAGAAGCTATGGAGCGCTTTGAGAAGCTTGTCGGCAAGCTTTGATGAGCTTTGTGAAATACGATCTCAAAGCATTATAAAAGCCTTATTTTACCGATAAAAACAAGCCAAAAGAGTATCTGTTTCCTTAATATCGGAGCAGACACTCTTTTCTTTTTGTAGAGATCGGCAGGATCGTCAGCCAAAATATTTTTTAATGTGCTCCTTCCTCCCGATATCTGCCGAATGAATCCGTTAAGGAATCATTGAGTCTGCATTATGTGCTCGGAGCTGAATTTATACCAAAATTATGGTGAAATCGCCGAAAAGCGACTAAACCACTTGAAATGTTGAGTTTTGCATGATATAATCCATGTAAGTGCAGGGGGTTATCTGTACAATAACTTTCAGGAGGATATTATGACGCGAGATCAGGTACAGGCAGAAGGTCTTGTTCGTATCAAGCGCATGAGCGTTTGGATGATAATAGGCTATGCCGTGATCGTTATCGCTGCTGTACTGGGCATAACGATCTTTGCAGTAAACCAGTACGACAAGCTTACTAAGGACAAAGTAAGCTCTATGACATCAACTCTTAACGTTCAGCTGAGGCTGAATCTCGACAGCTATCTCGACCGTATGGAAAAAACAGGCACTCTCGCCTATTCTGTGGATAACGCATACAGCTACGATGCCACTGATCCATCCAACGACGAATATGAAGCTATAAACACCGAGAAACAGATCTCTGACGATCTCTACGCTCTATGTCTTATGGAAAATTTCGTCGATTATGGTATAGTATATTCCAACAACCATACTGTCGGAAAAGTGTCCAACGGCACGACCAAGCTCTTCGGCGACTCTCTCTACACCGATCTTACAGCTATGATAAACAGCAGCCTCACACATGACGGCTGGAGCACCGGCTACCACGGCGACTATGACCACATCTATTACGTAAAGCAGATGAACGATAACGCCGCTTTCGTTATATCATTCTACACTGCCGAGCTGGACGAAGTGTTTGATAACCCGGAGAATCTCAGCGATATGGCTGTTCGCCTGACCGACAGTTCATACAACATAATCTATTCATCAGTACGCGACGATATTCCCGGAACATCAATACCGAATGAGATACTTGACGATATCAGAGGCAAGGATATGGCTGTTGTCAGCAACGAAAACAATATCTCAACTATCAACAGCACAAACGGCGACTGGTATATCATTTGCTCTATCCCCACAAGCATTATACTCAAAGAAGCTGCGGATATGAGAAAGTACATATACCTTGCTGCTCTTGCAGCCGCTTTCATTGCTGTATTGGCAGGAGCGATATTCGTAAGGAAAATGGCTGATCCTGTCGGCACGGTCACTGCCGGACTTTCCGACGAGATAAGTGAGGACGGCTACGAAAATATTCTGGGAAGCAGATTCTTCCGCGACAAAGCCAACAATCTTATTTCAAAGAGCTCCGATAAACAAGAATTCGCAGTGATATTAGCCGATATAGACAGCTTCAACAGCATTCTTTCCGAATTCAGCCGTACCGTTGCAGACTCTCAGATCGCAAGAATGGCAAATCTTATAAGAGAGGTGTTTCCCGACTGTGAATGTATCGGCAGAACGTCGGATAATTCCTTTGCTGTGCTTATGAAGAACAATGCTGCGACCAGCGAATTCTTTAAATCACTGATAGTAAGCCGCGGGGTAGATATCTGTGATATGTTCAGAAAAACCGAAAAATCACCTGACGGAAATGATTTTGAGATCACCGCCAGCGTCGGAGCTTCTATCGGCAGCGGAAATTATCAGGACATCTACGATAAATCTTATATAGCGCTCTGCACCTCCAAGAATAATGGCAAGAGCAGATTAACTATGCTTTGATAACGGAGGTAGGATCATGAATATATTTAAAAGTACAATAGCAGTCATCTGCTGCGCGGCAATAGCCGCTTCAACCGGCTGCACAGGAAAATCAAAGGTAACGGATCAGAAAAAACAGGTAGAGATCTCTTTCTCCTGGTGGGGAAACGACGAACGCCACAAATACACCCTTGAGGCTATAGACCAATTTGAAGCTCTTCACCCCGATATAAAAGTAAACTGCAACTATTCGGAATGGTCCGGATACGAAACAAGAAACAAGGTCTGGATGATCTCCGCCACTGAATCTGACGTTATGCAGATCAATTTCGGCTGGCTTCCAACCTATTCCGGCGACGGAAAAGGCTATTACAACCTCTGGGAGCTTACTCAGAATCTCGACCTTTCCAACTATACCGATGACATTCTGCGCTACGGCACTCAGAACGGAACACTCAATGCACTCCCGATAGCTATGAACGCCCAGACCGTGTATATAAATAAGACCATATACGACGAATATGGTCTCAGCGTACCTCAGACATGGGACGACCTCTTCAATGCCGCAAAAGTTATGAAGGCTGACGGCATCTATCCTCTCAGCGCTGCAAGCAAGTCCATGTGGCTTTACCTCATAGCGTACACAGAACAGACCCAGCATAAGAAGATACTCACTGATGACGGTGAACTCAATTTTACCGAAGAAGATTTTGAGGTAATGATGGACTTTTACAAACGTCTCGTTGATGAAGATGTAATGCCCATGGTAGAGCAATATGAGCGTATAAAGCTCGATAACGAGGAATATGCCGGATCTGTTGCATGGGTAAGCGACGCCGAGAGCTATTTCGGTGACGCCATTGATAATGGCAGAGAGATAGTAATAGCAGACTACACATCTACAAAAGGCTCTAATGCCGGTGAAGGCTGGTATGCAAAGCCCGCCACAATGTACGCTGTGAGCAAGAATACCGCTCATCCGAAAGAGGCTGCTATGCTGCTCGATTTCCTGCTCAACAGCAGCGAAATGGCTGAGCTTCAGGGAGTTGAAAAGGGTATTCCGCTGAGTAAAAACGCACAGGAGGTCATCGACGATAAAGGTATGCTGAAAGGTCTTCAGTATGACGCTTCGCAGAAAATGGACAGCTATCCCCTCTCAGAGCTTTCCTCAGTGCTTGAGAACAGCGGATTTATTGACGATTTCTTTGCAGCCTGCAACGATTACCTTTACGATAAGGCAACTCTTGAAGATGCAGCACAGGATCTTTACGACAAGGCTTCAAATGATTATTTCTGAGTCTGATCCAAGGAATTACAATTCATATCATACAGATAAAGGCGGCATATGCCGCCTTTATCTATTCTATAAGCATTTATGAGCGCCGGGCATAGCTCTGCTGTTTTAATTTGACTCGAAGATAATGAATATTTTTCCTCAGAGCCTCTTATCATATATAGAGGTGAATTTTATGAAGAAGATCCTTGCACTTTTGTCAGCAATGATGCTTACAGGCTGTTCCAGCGCGGAAAATTCAGAAAGCGCTATTCCGACTACACAGCCCGTTACCGCTTACATTCAGGAAGAGGAACAGCTCCACATTGACGAAGAGACAGGCTATGCTCCCCTCAATTACACGGGACAAGCTGCGATATGGCTGCCGTATACACTTTTCGGAGAAATAATGCTGGGAAAAACGCAGGAGCAGTTCCGCAGTGCTATATCGGAAAAGCTCTCTGCAGCTCAGGCTGAAAACATAAATACCGTATACTTTCATGCACACCCCTTCGGCGACGCATATTACAGCTCTGATATTTTTCCGAGGGGAGGTTACCTTGACGCTGAATACGATCCTCTTGCTATTGTTATCGAAGAAGCCCATTCTCTGGGTATCTCAGTTCATGCGTGGATAAATCCCCTGCGCTGCCAGACCGAAGAGGAGCTTATGGCTCTGCCCGATGATTTTATCATAAAAAATTGGATATCCGACCCCGAATGCCGCAGCGCACTTTCTGTAAACGGACGAGTATATCTCAATCCTGCCAATGATACAGCAGTGGAGCTTATTTGCAGCTGTGCAGACGAAATACTCTCGCACTATGATGTAGACGGGCTTCACATCGACGATTACTTCTATCCCACTGATGACCCTGAGTTTGACCGTCCCGAGTTCGAGGCAAGCGGCAGCTCCGACCTCACTCAATGGCGGCTCGACAATTGCAGCCGCTTTGTAAAAGCTCTGTATGATACTGTCAAGTCCCATGGAAGCCGGCTTGTTTTCGGAATAAGTCCTCAGGGGAACATCAATTCCGACTATTCCACGCAGTACGCCGATGTCAGGCGCTGGTGCTCCGAAGAGGGATTCTGCGATTATATAGTACCTCAGATATACTTTGGCTTTAAAAATGAAGCCTGTCCGTTTGAGGAGACTCTCCATGAATGGGAACAGCTCACGAGAGGAAGCTCCGTATCGCTGGTGGTAGGACTTGCTGCATATAAACTCGGCAAGGAGGACAAATGGGCAGGCAATGCCGGAGAGTTTGAATGGATAGAAGACCCCGATATTATCGAAAAACAGACAGCTCTTGTGAATAACTCAACAGCGGACGGATATGCACTGTATTATTAAAGAATGGGGTCCTTTAAATTAAAATAAGAAAATATGTTCCCAAATATATAATACTCTTTATTTTATGCTTCGTTTGTGTTATAATATATATAACATCTGTTTATTTCACGAAAGGAGCATATCATGGAGCACTTCAAGCTGTATTCGCAGTTCGCACCCGCAGGCGACCAGCCTCAGGCTATAGAAAAGCTCGTCAGCGGTATCCAGTCGGGCAAAAAGGAGCAGATCCTTCTCGGAGTTACAGGCTCGGGCAAGACCTTCACTATGGCAAATGTCATTGCCAGAGTCAACAAACCCACACTCGTGCTCGCACACAACAAGATACTCGCAGCCCAGCTCTGCTCCGAGTTCAAGGAGTTCTTCCCCGATAACGCCGTTGAGTACTTTGTTTCTTACTATGACTATTATCAGCCCGAAGCTTATATTCCGAGCACTGACAGCTACATCGAAAAGGACTCTTCCATAAACGACGAGATAGATAAGCTCCGACACTCCGCAACGACCGCCCTCGCCGAGCGCAGGGACGTCATAATCGTGGCGAGCGTTTCATGCATATACTCTCTCGGAAGTCCCGACGAATACCGCTCAATGGTAGTCTCAATACGTCAGGGTGCCGAAAAACCGCGAGAGCAGCTCATTGAGGAGCTCGTGAAAATACGCTACGAGCGCAACGACATCGCATTTGAACGAAACCGCTTCCGTGTACGCGGCGATGTGGTGGAGATATTTCCCGCAAGATCGAGCGACACCGCGATCAGGGTGGAGTACTTCGGCGATGAGATCGACCGGATCTCCGAGATAAACGTCGTCACGGGAGAGGTAAAGGCTGTGGTATCGCACGCGGCGATATTCCCCGCCTCTCACTACGTTGTCGGAGACGATAAGATCGGCTCCGCCCTAAAGGAAATAGAGCGCGAGCTCGCGGAGCGCATCGACTACTTCACCGCTAACCACAAGCTCATTGAGGCGCAGCGTATCGAACAGCGCACTCACTACGACATGGAAATGCTGCGCGAGGTCGGCTATTGCTCAGGAGTTGAAAATTACTCCCGCGTGCTCGCAGGCAGACCTCCCGGAAGCACTCCCGAGACACTTCTCGACCATTTCCCGGAAGATTTTCTGCTCATCGTTGACGAAAGCCACGTCACTCTGCCTCAGGTCAGAGCGATGTATGCAGGCGACCGTGCCAGAAAGACGACTCTTGTAGAGTACGGATTCCGTCTGCCAAGCGCATTCGACAACAGACCGCTGAATTTCGACGAGTTCAATGCGCACATAGATCAGGCGATTTACGTCAGCGCGACCCCGGGAACTATCGAACGCGAAAAAACCGATACTATCGTTGAACAGGTCATTCGTCCCACAGGTCTCGTAGACCCCGAGATAATCGTAAAGCCCACTCAGGGACAAATAGGCGATCTGCTCTCGGAGATAAACACACGCGCAGAAAAGCACGAGCGAGTCCTTGTCACTACGCTCACAAAAAAAATGGCGGAGGATCTGACCAATTACTACGAAAACCTCGGTGTAAAGGTGCGCTATATGCACCATGACATCGACACTATAGAGCGAATGGAAATAATCAAGGATCTGCGAAACGGCGTTTTTGACGTGCTTGTGGGAATAAACCTGCTGCGTGAAGGACTTGATATCCCCGAAGTATCACTCATTGCGATACTTGACTCTGACAAGGAGGGCTTCCTGCGAAGCGAGACCTCCCTCATACAGACCATAGGACGTGCTGCGAGAAATTCCAACGGACAGGTCATCATGTACGCCGACTCCGTGACAGGCTCTATGGAGCGTGCTATCATGGAGACCGAGCGCCGCCGCAGTCTGCAAATGGCATTCAACGAGGAGCATGGGATAGTTCCGCAGACTATCATCAAGGAGGTGCGCGATGTTCTCGAGATCACCTCGAAGAATAAGGTCGAGGAAAAAACAAAGCGCAAGAAGATGTCCGCAGCTGAGCGCCAACAGCTCATAGACAAGCTTACTATCGAGATGAAAAACGCCGCAAAAATGCTCGAATTCGAGCACGCCGCCTATCTGCGCGACAAGATAAAGGAGCTTAAAGGCGAAAAATGATCTTGCCTCCACCTGAAAACTAATGCCTTATACCTGCTTGGAATGCCCAAAGCGGCGTTCCTTGCTCCCATGAAAGGATA
>R05__coassemble_313_pt1 | contig 25119 bp, 23 predicted proteins | sample R05__metabat2_low_PE_032 | metagenome-assembled genome bin R05
ACGATGGACTCGAAGGGAGAAGTCCTCCTGACCATTATGGCATCGCTGGCGCAGCAGGAATCGGAATCACTCAGCCAGAACGTCAAGATCGGTGTGCAGTACCGCTTCCAGCAGGGGAAAGTGATGGTCAATGCCCGCCGTTTTCTCGGCTACGACAAGGACGATGAAGGTCATCTGATCATTAATCCGGAACAGGCGGAAATCGTCAAGCGTATCTTCCGGGAGTACCTTGAGGGTGCAAGCTGCAAAAAGATCGCTCAGGGACTGCAGCGTGATGGTATTCCGAATGCTCGCGGAAGCACAAAATGGCATGATAACAGCATACGCCTGATTCTCGGAAATGAGAAGTACATGGGTGATGCGCTCCTGCAAAAGACCTACACCGTGGACTGCCTCAGTAAAAAGCGGGTAAAGAACTCCGGCATCGTACCTCAATACTATGTCGAGGACGACCACGAAGCTATTATATCGAAAGAGACATTCCTGATGGTGCAGGAAGAAATGGCACGAAGAGCGAGAACGCAGATCCCGTTCGGCGGAAAGAAGGGCTATAGCGCCAACCACGCATTCTCGCAGATAATCTTCTGCGCCGGATGCGGAGAGCAGTTCCGCAGAATACACTGGAACAACCGTGGCAAGAAGTCGGTCGTCTGGCGCTGCGTCACACGATTGAAGGAGAAGGACAAGTGCCGTGCCAGAACCGTCAGCGAGGAAACCTTAAAGGCTGCCTTCCTTGAAGCCCTCAATGAAATGGTCGATAACAGCGACACCTACCTGAACAGGCTCTGGGAGAACCTTGAAGCGGCGATCAATTCTGCAAATCCAATGTCAGCGGAAGCCCTTTCAGCAAAAATGGCTGAACTGCAGCGGGAGCTGATCAACCGGACGGAGCGCCGGGAGAACTACGATGACATCACCGAGGAAATCCTGCGCCTGCGTGAGCTGCAGGAGCAGAAAGGCATGGACGACGCTACGCAGAAGGAACACACGAAACGCATTAAAGAGCTTCAGAAATTCATCCAGTCTCAGCCGAGTGAGATCACGGAGTTTGATGAGTCTCTGGTGAAGAAACTGCTGGAAAAGGTGACCGTCCACGATGATTACTTGGAATTCCGCTTCAAATCGGGCGTGACGATCAGCATTGAAATGTAAATAGAAATGAGAACGCCTCTGTCGGTTAAACCCGTCAGAGGCGTTTTTCTGTCAGCTTTGAAGAATAAGATTCATTCTGTCATTGAATACATCAACAGGAACATAATATAGTGAACCGGGATACGGTATTTCTTCGCCTTCAATGTCCATTATAATCTCTGTACATTCATCTGTTATAAGTGTTTCCCAGTCGCTTGGAACGATATATCCGCCATCAACTTTCTCAATCTGTGGGTGGAACTGATAAATTGTGTAATAGCAACTTTCAAGGCAAGTATCTCCTTCTACGATTTCATCGTGGTCGTAGAACTTTCCATCGCCCTTGCCGATAGGTATAACATAGCTGCTGCCTTTTTTGATTGATACTATCGAATCGCACATAAAGTAGTAGTCCTCGACTGTAACTTCATCTCCAACATTAAAATCTCCGGTGAATACTTTGTCAACTCTGATTTTATAAGCCACTGTTGTTGGTTTATGATACAGTCGTCCGCCGGGTTCAAACTTATCGCTTGCAGTGGCATACTCATAATGATTCACCCATATATCCAGTATCTCGCCTTCGATTAAACCAACTGATTCATTCAGCATTGACTCATTAAATGCGTCTATATCAAGCGAAGCGGATGAGCTGTATCCGTCCAGCTCAGGTGCTTCAGTAGTTTTGACAAATTTGCTGTAATACAAAGGCACACCGCTTCTTGGAGTATCAATAACCGTTGAAGCTTCTGTCATTATAGCAGCAGTGGTTTCGGGTTTAGCAACTGTTGTATTTGACACAGTAGGAATAGTAGCATCAACCACGTTTTCCGCCGTCTGAAAATCTCTTTTCAGCAGACCACTTTTGGAAACTCCGAGGACTCCGATTCCAACAAATGCGAGACAAAAAGCGGAAACAAGAATACTCTTTTTCCGATTTTTATCTTTTCTGAAATCAGCCGATACTGTCTTGAAATCATCGGATTCAGCTATGAAATCCTTTCTGATGCCTGATAATGCATCCCTCAGATCATTCTTTTTCATGAAATCATCCCCTTAAGATATTTTTTGAATTTCTTCCGTGTTCTCATAAGAACAGTTCTTACATTGCTTTCTGTAATATTGTAGTTTTCAGCAATCGTGGTAATATCCTCAAGGTAATAATATCGTCTGATAAAAACGCTCCTGTCACGGCTTTTCAGTGTTGCCAGAAATTCATTCAGGTCTTTCAGCAGATCGTTACTGTCGGTGTCTGATAAAAAGCTGTACAGTTCATTGAGGACTACATCACTCATGCTTATGATTTCATCAGGCGAAACCGAAAGGATACCTGCTATCTTTTCGACCATACCATAATCAGGCTGACAGATATCTCTTTCCCACTTGGATACCATTGCTCTGGTTACATATAGCTTATCAGCAAGCTGTTCTTGCGTTAATCCTGCTTTCGTTCTTAATTCTGCAATCTTCTGACCGGTCAGCATTTTATCACCACCTCTTTTCCTCATTTTCATTATAACGTACTATTCCGAAAAAGTAAAGAAACCATTTGTGACACTTTGAAAGCAAATATAAACTGCCCCTCGTCTCAGGATGCAATCCAGTGACGAGGGGCTTGTTTGTACATTTTGACGAATGACAACCAATCTACGAAGTATCGAACCCTCTGTTATCCAATTTACGCACTAACCTCACTGAGCAGATTGGTTGTCGGGCGTTTTTAGTTCGTAGATGTTTTTCCAAATACAGTAAAAAGCCGGTTAGGGTTGACTTCGCAGATTGACTATATAGCCGAAAATCGCCGTAAAATCGGCACTTTTACGCTTTATTCCTTGACATCAAAACCACGCACTCAACGTGCTTAGTCCTCGGGAAGAGGTCGAAGCCGCAGACCCGCTCTACATCGTACCCTCGCTCGGCAAGCAGCCTCGCGTCCCTCGCGGCGGTCGCGGGATTGCACGATATCATCACTATCCTCCGCGGAGCCGCCTTGCAAACTGTGGTCAGGGTCGCCTCGGAGCACCCCTTTCGCGGAGGGTCGAGGACTATAACGTCGGGGCTGTATCCTTGAATCCGCAGTCTGTCAAACACTTCACCTGCATCACCGCAGTAGAATTGCGCATTCCATATCCCGTTCGCAGCCGCATTTCTTTTTGCATTTTCAACCGCCTCGGGGACTATTTCTACGCCGACTATCCTACCCGCTCTATTTGCCATGGAAAGGCCTATTGTTCCCGCTCCGCAGTAGAGGTCGGCAATGACCGAGTTCTCTGATGGTGCCGCATATTCACGAGCTTTTTCATACAGCCGTTCCGCCTGAACTGTGTTCACCTGATAGAACGAAAGCGGTGATATCTTAACCCTGTTACCGCACATCACGTCCGTTATAGTATCGCTGCCAAACAGGGTTATACAGCGTTTTCCGAGGATAACATTCGTCCTGTCGGGATTGATGTTCTCAACAATACTCACGACCTCAGGGTATTTATTCAAGATACGTTTCACAAGTCCACCAAGTTGGCGTGAGATGTCCTTTCTTGCGACAATGCACAGCATTATCTCGCCGCTGTGTGCTCCGCGTCGCAGGTAGATATGCCTCAGTATTCCCGTGTTGCTCCGCTCATCATAGACGGATACACCCTTGCTATTTACGTATTCTAAGACGTCTGCAATAATGTACGAAAAAACCGCAGGCTGGAGCGGACAGTCCTCCACGGGAATGACCCTGTGGCTCCTCGAGGCATAGAATCCGCAGACCACGCGCCCATTCTGCACGGCAAGAGGGTATTGCGCCTTGTTTCGATAGCGCAAGTCGTCCGCAGCTCCGCAGAAGTCCTCAAACACAGGGGCAAGTCCGCCTATGCGCCTGAAAGCGTCCTCAACAACAGCAGCCTTCGCCCTACACTCTGCCGCATAGGAAATGTGTCTGTAATCGCACCCACCACATTTGCCGCAAACGTGGCAATCCACCTTGATACGGTCGGGAGATGGTACGAGCAGCTCGTCGATTATCCCGTAGGCATAGCTCGAAAGCACCTTGACTATCTTGACCCTTATAACGTCTCCGACTGCGGTCTCGGGCACAAACACCGCCATTCCGTCTATTCGGCAGACTCCGCTTCCCTCCGAGGTAAGCGCCGTTATTTCTGCTTCAAGGAGCTGATTCTTTTCAAGCATTCCACTGCCTCCTCTTTCTTTTCCATGAGCCTGTCAAAGCTGCGGATATACTCATACGGGAATTTATAGTTGTGTATTCTGCTTATTTTTCCGTCAGGGTACACAAGCTTCGTCGATGCAGCACAGCCTGCTCCGAGTATGGTCTGAGTCTCGTCCATGATGAAAATGTTGTAATAGCTCTCGAATCCTTTTTTCGCGTACCCGACGTTTTCGAGGTTGTCCACGGTGTTCTTCTGGCGGTAGAGATAATACGGCAGATAGCCGCTTCCCATGAGCCTTTCGACGCTGTAGTCCACCATTTCTGCAGCGGGGCTCACAGGCTGCTCTCCCCTGTTTTCAAACATATCCGCCGCGCGCTTTATCGTGAGAGTGTGCACCGTAATGCTCTCGGGGGCAAGGTCGATGATACGGTCGAGCGTACTTCGGAAGCTCTCGCCAGACTCAGTGGGAAGCCCTGCGATAAGGTCGGTATTGATATTTTTGAAGCCGACCGAACGTGCAAGCTCAAATGCGCGGACTGCCTCCTCGCCTGTGTGACGCCTGCCTATAATGCGCAGCACCTCATCGTTTAGGGTCTGGGGATTTACCGATATCCTGTCCGCACCGAGTTCCTTTATAACGCGCAGTTTTTCCTCGGTTATGGTGTCGGGCCTGCCAGCCTCGAAGCTGTACTCGCGGATATTGTCAAGGTCGAAATTCGCGGCTACCGCCTCCATGATAGTGCTTATGTCCTGTGCAGACAGCGAGGTGGGAGTCCCGCCGCCGAAATAAACCGTGTCTATCTTAGTGCCCGTTTCCCTGACGATACACCCGATAATTTCAAGCTCCCGGCACAGCGCCGCAACGTATTCAGGCATGAGCTTCATCGCCGATTCCATGCTGTGCGAAACAAATGAGCAGTAGCTGCACCGCGTCGGGCAGAACGGTATCGAGACATAAAGACTTGCGGCTCTGCGGTCTATCCTATCGAGTATCGGAAGCTGGTTCACCGCAGTATTGTACGCCAGACGCTGCTTTTTCGGCGATACCTCGTACTTTTCCGTAAGGAGCGAGTATATCTGCTCCTTCGTTGCGCCGCTCCGCAGAAGGTCCGCGGCCTTTTTCACAGGACGTATCCCTGTCAGCAGTCCCCACGGCGGAGAGATACCGAGCTTTTCGCGCAAAACGGTATAAATGAGTCTGCAGAGCTCGTGCTCTACCGTACTCTTGTCCGACTCTATCGTACAGTCCAGTGACTTCTCGCGATGAACGGTCTCACCGTCTCCGAGATTTATGTCAGCGTAAACTACCGAGCCGTCCCTCACTCCCGCAACGGCAAAGCGGTCTCCGCGCGCATCAGCGATATCGTCTGAAAAGGCGTATCTCTGTGCATGGAAGAAGAGCTTCATCGTCGCCTCTACCTCATATTTAAAAGAATTGCCGATCAGCACGATCGGCATTTTTATTTCATTCATAATGCTTTTCCCTGAATTCTCTCATAAATGGATTGACCTCGCGCTCATAAGCGAGAGTGGTGGGCTCGTTGTGCCCCGTGTAGACCTTATAGTCGCCCTCCAGATCGTACAGTTTTCGCATAGACTGCATCATTGCGTCCGGACTGCTCCCCGGGAAATCCGTCCTGCCTACCGAACAGCAGAAAAGCGTGTCGCCTGAGAAAATGACATCTCCGCAGATGTAGCAGACACTGCCCCGAGAGTGACCCGGGGTATGGAGCACGCGGAAGGTGCAGTCTCCATCATTGATGTAGCAGTCTCCGCATATAGCAGTCCAGTCGGTCAGCGGCTTAAACGGACGAATAGACATACCAGCTGCGAGCGAGGCACTCTCGCTTGTGAGCATTGGAACATCGAGGTCATGGATATAGACCTCAGCCCCCGTGAGCTGATGCATTTCCTCCGCACCGCCGATATGGTCGAAGTGACCGTGCGTGAGGAGTATTTTGCGCAGACGCAGCTTCTTCATTTTCAGAAACTCCGCAAGCAGTCTGCTGTCTCCTCCGATGTCAACTGCCACGCAGCGCCCGGGAGCCGTCTCTATCACGTAACAGTTCGAGCGCAGCTCTCCAAGCTGTAAGGTGTATATTTTCATGATATCGTCTCCTCATACCGACGATCTCTCAACAGAGATAACGCCCTTTATCCTTCTGAGCTTATCGAACAGATTTTTCAGCTGCTCGGTGCTCGCGATGACGATAGTCCCCTCGAAGAGCGCGTTGCCGTTCTTGAGGACTCTCGACGCGGAGTGCACTATCGGCACCCTCGCTTCAAGCAGGACTGCCGAGATATCGTAAACGAGTCCCACGCGGTCTGTCGCCGTTACCTCAAAGCTCGTCTGAAGCTGTGAATCGCTGTTCTCAGACCACTGTATGTCGCACCAGCGTGCAAGCTCCTCGGGATCGTTGCGGCTCAGCGCCGCCTTGTAGTTAGTGCAGTTGACCGTGTGTACCGAAATGCCGTAGCCGCGCGTGATGAATCCGACTATCTCGTCTCCGGGGAGCGGGTTGCAGCACTGCGCGAACTTTATCACGAGGTCATCCACCTTGTCGAGTATGATACTGCTCTTCGATGATGTAGGCTTCGGCTGTATCAGCGGAACGACCGACGGCTCGTCATCTGCGTGGAGCTTCTCATACTTGTCCTTCAGCCGCGGGATTATCTTTGAAAGCGGAATGCCTCCGTAGCCGATAGAGGCGTAGAAATCCTCGAGCGTCTCGCAGTTATGGCGCTTGAAGTCGTCTGCAAGGAAGTCGTGATACTCATCCTCGGAAAGCTTTATGCGATGCTTTTTGAACTCTCTTTCGAGCTCTGCCTTGCCCTCGATAATATTCTCCTCGCGGCGCTCCTTTTTGAACCACGAGCGTATCTTAGAGCGTGCCTCGTTGGTCCTTACTATATTGAGCCATGCGCGGTTGGGACCCTTTTCGGGGTCGCGGCTGGTAAGTATCTCGCATATCTGCCCCGTCTGAAGCTGATAATCAAGCGGAACTATCCTGCCGTCCACCTTCGCGCCTATGGTCTTGTGACCTATCTGTGTGTGTATGCGGTAGGCAAAATCTATAACGGTAGAGCCGACAGGCAGATCCACCGACATACCCTTGGGAGTCATAACGACGATATCCTCGGGGGCAAGGTCGGTCTTGATTATGCGGACTATCTCCTCTACATCGTCAGAGGTCTGCTGTGCCTCAATTATCTGGCGTACCCACGCAAGGCGCTGCTCCATTTTGTCCTTGCCCTGTATGCCCTCCTTGTACTTCCAGTGCGCGGCGATACCGTACTCCGCAGTCTCGTGCATATCCCATGTTCTTATCTGCACCTCGAACGGTATTCCCTCCGTACCGAGGACTGTAGTGTGGAGCGACTGGTACATATTCGACTTGGGCGTGGAGATATAGTCCTTGAATCGGTTTGGCAGCGGACGGAACATATCGTGTATCAGTCCAAGCACATTGTAGCACTCGGCAATTGTGGTAACGATTATTCTCACGGCATACTTGTCATATATCTCGTCTATGCTCTTGTGGTGGAGAAATATCTTCTTGTATATGCTGTAAATGCTCTTGACTCTGCCGTCTATCTGAGGCGGTTCGGTGAATTCCTCCGAGCTGAAGCGCTGTGCTATGCGCTCCTTTATAGTCTCGATGAACTTCTCGCGCTCCTCCTTGTTGTTCTCGAGAATGCTCTCTATCTCTGAGTAGGCATAAGGATCGAGGTAGCGGAAGGAAAGATCCTCGAGCTCCTCCTTTATCGCGCGTATGCCGAGACGGTGAGCTATCGGCGCGTAGATGTTCATAGTTTCAAGCGCAGTATTTCGCTGTTTTTCTATCGGACGGTATTTCAGCGTGCGCATATTGTGCAGTCTGTCGGCGAGCTTGATTATCATGACCCTTATGTCCTGCGACATGGCAAGGAGTATCTTGCGGATATTTTCAGCCTGCTGCTCCTCCTTGGTGAAAAGTGGTATCTTACCCAGCTTTGTCACTCCGTCCACGAGCAGAGCGACGTCCTGACCGAAGCGCTTCTTGAGGTCGTCGAGGGTCGCGGGAGTGTCCTCAACGACATCGTGCAGGAGAGCCGCGCATATAGTATCGGTGTCCATGCCGAGCTCGAGGAGGATATACGCAACTGCAAGAGGGTGGATTATATATGCCTGCCCCGACGAGCGCTTCTGTCCCTCATGCGCCCTTGCTGCAAACTCATAAGCCGAGATTATCTTGCTCAGGTCATACTGTTTGTCGTCCGTTAGCACCTTCTGTATTATCATCTCGATAGTGAAATTATCGTCGTAATCGGGGAAATTTTTCAGGTACTCCTGTGTATTCTTAATGTCAGCAGTCTCGGGGATAGGCACCTCGATATCCTGATGTATGAGATTGGAAACATTCATATCATCTGTCATAACGAACTCTCCTTAAACGCTTGTTAGCCCTTGATACAGGCTCTTAGCCGCACGAGCACAGGTGCGGAGGCAAGGTCTGCTTTTTTTGTGACCTTAACGCGCTCTACCCTCTGGTCGGTGCCCGAAATACTCACGAGACCGAGCTCGCGAAACGCCTCGAGCGAGAGACGCAGCTTGCAGTAGTTCAGTCTCATGCCGCTGAATGCCATGTACAGCCTGTCGAGCGGTATCCCACCCTCGGGAATTGCTCTGTAGACCTGCGCCGCCTCGTCCCTTTCGGGATACATACTCGGGTAGTAGTTCGGCGGCAGCTCCTCGCCGCGCATGAATGCCTCAAATGAGGCGAGCGCCGCGAAGTATTTGCTCTGCTCGAACGAGTGCGGACGTATGTCCGATATAATTATATTTACTGATTCTTTGCCGCGGAATGAGTTTATCCCGAGGGTGACTATCATGTCGCACTGCTCACCGACCGCAACTGACAGCTCCGACGGCGGTGTGCGGAATATCAGCGCCTCTATTCGCGCAAAGCCTGCTTTTAGCTTAAGCTTTGAGTGCGCCCCGTCCGAGAGAGGGGCGACCTCCGTGAGCTCAGCGCCGCCTATGAAGAAAAGCGGCTTTTCGTTATCCGCGCCGAACGGTTCGAGGAGCGAAAGTCCCCTCACGTTCTCGACCGTCAGCTCGGACGGAGCTGCGGGACTGTCTGCGGAAAGCGTCGGCAGAGGCATTAGCCTGTGATTTTTCAGGGCATACTCCTCCAGCATATCGTGGAAAACTCCGCTCATGCCCGCCTTTACCGTGAAGCCTCCCGCCCCCGGATGACCGCCGAACTTCTCGAGCGACTGCGCCGCATACGAAAGCGCGCCGAATATCGAAAATTCGCCGAACGAGCGCGCCGAGCCCCTTATTTCTCCCTCACACTCCGAGGCGATGAAGCACGGCTTACCGAGCTGCTCCATTATACGCGAGGCAACAATGCCGATAACGCCGTGGTGCCAGCCCTTCCCACAAAGAAAGATGACTCTGCCCGCCGTGAGGGACGGGTCGCTGTCTATCATGGAATAAATATCGGAAATGATATCATTTTCCCTCTGTTTTCTCATATTATTCAGTCTATCGAGTTCCTGTGCAATGGAAAGTGCCCTGTCATAGTCCTCGCACAGAAACAGCTCAACCGCTGTTTTCGGCGACCCAAAGCGCCCCGCAGCATTTATCCTCGGGGCAATGCCGAAGCCGATACACTGTGAATTTATGGGCTTATCGGTGAGCCCACAGACCTCCTTGAGTGCCATGAGCGCAGGGCGGTCGCTGTTTTCGATCAACTCAATGCCGTATGTGGTCAGGAACCTGTTCTCTCCTGTGAGACTGACGATATCCGCGACCGTCGCAATTGCAGCAAGGTCGCCGAACTGCTCGAGCGCCATAGTACAGTCGCCGCCGTCAAGAGCTGCAATAAGCTTGAGCGCGATACCTGCGCCGCACATATACTTGAACGGAGAGAAGCAGTCACGTCTGTGCGTATCAACGACAGCCTCCGCACGCGGGAGTGCCTCTCCCTGCTGATGGTGGTCAGTGACGACGAGCTTCATTCCGAGCGCGTATATGTACTCCGCCTCGGCAATGGCGGCAATGCCGTTGTCGACAGTAACGATAAGGGCCACCCCGTCGTCGGATAGCCTGTCCACGGCTTTTTTGTTGAGCCCATAGCCCTCCGCCCTCTCGGGGATATAGTAGGTAACGTCCGCGCCCGTCTCGAGCAGATAGGAATAAAGAATGACGGTTGACATTATCCCGTCGCAGTCGTAGTCGCCGTAAACGCAGATGCGCTCGCCGCCGTCGATAGCGGCGTTTATGGTATCGGCAGCCTCACGCATATCCTTTATGAGAAACGGATCAGAGAGCTCTCCGACATTCAAGCTCTCCATGACCGACTCGGGCGCAGAATAGCCCTTTGCGGCGATAGCAGCTGCGGTCAGCGAGCTGACGCCGCAGCCCGTCATAAGCTTTAAGACCGTATTCCTGTCAGGCACTCCGACAGACCACTTCTTCATATGAAAACTCCTAACAAAAAGTTTATTAAATATTATTATATAGGAAGATATCGGAGACTCTGCCTCCGGATCTCCGCCAAAGGGACATATGTCTCTTTTGAATCCCATTCCACGTTGTCGCTCGTAAACTCGCTCACTCTGTACAGGCAGACTGTAGCTCTCCGCACACGGGAATAACTGTAAATCCGTCCGCCAATTATTACGAATTTATTTCATCACTCTCGCGTTGGGATTCTTCTCGCGGATAAAGTCTATAAACGCCTCTTTATCGGGACAATCGCGGTAAATTATATAATCTCCCGTCATGTTCGCACCCTTGTTCGCATAGCTTCCGATGAACATATATCCGTTCTTTAGGTAGATGAAGTCCTCTTTGCCATACCTGTGGATATAACAGCCTCTCTCGCCATGGTCGGAGATGTAGCCCTCATCGAAGAACCAGAGATACTCGTCCACCTCGCCGCTGCCGCGGCGCTTTCTCCGCTCCTCAAAGTTCGCTTCTATGAACCGCTTCGCCTTGACCATATTGCTGTATATGCGGTATACGCCCACTGCGGCAAATCCCGAAAAATAGAAGCTGCCCGTTTTAAATGACAGAACGATGCACACTGCGATGATGACTGTCCACGATATACTTTCAATGTTGCGCGACCTTTTTCGCACGTCCCGCATCATCTTACCGAACTCCTCCTCCGAGGCAAAGCTGCGGAAGTGAAACAGCGGCTCGCGGTCGGATACCCCGAGCTCCTCCATGCGGCTGCGTACAGTCTCAGAATAGCTGCCGCCCGTCATTTCGCCGCAGTGAAAGCCGCGACTCCGAGTAAAGTGGCGACCGTTATGATAATTGCAGCAAGTATTACTCCGCACATAACGGCGAGAATACTCTTTTTGAAGTCGAGGTCAAGCAGACTTGCGGCAAGAGTTCCCGTCCACGCGCCCGTCCCGGGGAGTGGTATGCCAACGAACAGCATAAGTGCGAGGAACATTCCCTTACCCGCTTTCTCAGTGAGCTTTTCGCCGCCGTGATGCCCCTTTTCAAGACACCATGTAAAGAATTTGCCGATGACCGGCTTGTCCTTGCCCCATTCGAGTATCTTGCGCGCGAAGAAGAAGATAAAAGGCACAGGTATCATGTTTCCGACCATGCATATAGCGACCGCAGTCTGCCATTTCACGCCCATTGTCACACCCATAGGGATACCGCCGCGCAGCTCGACTATCGGCACCATTGATATCAGAAACGTTATCAGATATTTTTTTAACATATTTTACCCTCTCTTAACAAAAATAATCACAGTCATTTCCCGACCCAGATATTTTTTATTATACCATATAATGTATAAAAAAGCAATACTTAGTGTCAGATTTCAGATGATAGGACACGCAGCAAAAAAACAAGATAAAACAAAGATCCCGGCACTTTACAGCACCGGGATCTAAGGGGGTTGCCGATCACATATTGGTCTGAGTGACGGGACTTGAACCCACGGCCTCTACCACCCCAAGGTAGCGCGCTACCAACTGCGCCACACCCAGACAATGTTTTTGCAATCAACGTTATATATTATATCACCTGTTTTTTCTTTTGTCAAGCCTTTTTCAAAAAAAATTTTCCGATTTTTGAATCAAGACACAAAAAATCAGCTCTATCCACTTGCTTTTTAGAAAATTATATGTTATAAGCACGAGGCTCGCGCTGCCGTCTTCGCGCCGAAGATAAAAAAATCGGAAATATCTCTCCGCGCCCGTTGATTTTTTCACGATTATATGTTATAATATTGCAGAAAGGAGTAGGTCATATGCAGTTGGCTTTCTATGAAATTATTTCAGGGATATTCGTTCCTTCAGCCGCTACGTCTATTTTGGCTGCCTCTGCCGGTTCAAAGCCCTCAAACGGCATTATTGCTATCATCATGATCGCGGTATTTATCGCCTCCGCTGCTATCTCAGCACTTATCACGCATAAGCTGAGAAAAAACAAAACCGGCTCCGCAAAAGAACCAGCTTCCTGCGCAAACGCCGCCAAAACCAATACAGATCAACACTCTGTATGAAAAAAGGAGCTTTTATATGGATATTGAGCTTTACATAGATTCTGTTTATTGTGGCTTTTACCCTATTGAGGTCATAAAAGACTATACTATTGAATATTATCTCAAGGCACGCTGCCTCTGCGCCGACGCAAGCACTGACGATATAGTGATATATGCTATATTTTCATATGAGCCAAAAACGCAGAGATTCTTTTCAGCAAATTTTATGACCCTCGCTGTACCATATGACAGATATGTTCAGCTTTGTTCAAAAATATCCAAAAACAACAGAATTTTCTTTGCAAGAAAGAATTAAGGAGATAGTTCATGAATATTAAAAAAATTATTGCTGCGACCCTTTCCGCTGCTCTTATCATGTGCCCGGGCACAACAGCTGCCCTTTCGTCAACAAACGCCGAAACTACATATACCGTCACGTTCCTTGATTTCGACGGAAAAGTGTTCTTTACCCAGAGTGTCGGCGCAGGCGGTAATATCGACTATTCCTTCATAGATACAAGCAGTCTTCACAGGCACGTTGACGCTTATACAGAACAGGAATTCTGCGGCTGGAGCTCTACTCCCTCCACGGTAAACAGTAACATCACTATACAGGCTCTCGCAAGGACCGCTGTCATATCCGTAGATGGTCTGCCCACTAAAACAAGATATTATACTAAAAGCGGAAATGTTGCAACAGGAGGACTCAACATATCTATAACTATATCAACACAGCTCCCTGAATTCACGGTCGAGGGCGAATTCAAAACCACTGTTACAAAAGTAAATATCACTAATACCTGTACGATCAAGCCCTCTACACTCGCGGAAGCTTTTAAAAGCAGCGATACTGCCGAGATAAAGGTATATCCTATCAACACCTCTCAGCCAATTTGCTCCTATACAATTACAAATTATCAGTATCTCGGAGATGTTGACCAGAACGGAAAGACCGATTCGGTCGATGCTTCGGCTGTACTGACTAAATATGCACAAATGGCTGCAAATCAGGACTATACTCTTGATGCAGAATTTGTAAGGAGAGCTGATGTAAACTTCGACGGCATCGTTGATGCGCGTGATGCCTCAACTATCCTCAAATACTATGCTGTCGTTTCCACTAACAGCGCTGCAACGTGGGACAATATCATAGATTTTAACTGAATATGAAAGGTGTTTTTTTAATGAAAAGGAATTACAGATCTCTGATCGCGACGGCACTTGCGCTGTGTATCGTGGGCTGAGCTGCACCGACATTCGGCTGTTTTACGCCCGATACGGCGATAACGGCAAGCGCCGAGGAAATTGTCTCGGGAACGTGCGGAGATAACCTTACATGGACTCTCGACGATGGGACTCTCACCATTAGCGGTACCGGAGATATGTATGATTACGAGGAAATGAGTAATCCATCACCATTTTATACACTCCGTTACAGTGGCTACGAAATAAAATATGTACTAATTGATGAGGGTGTCACAAGCATAGGTCAAGGAGCTTTTGAATATTGTACTTCTCTGCAATCTATAACGATCGCGAGTTCGGTCACAAGTATAGACTATTGCGCATTTAATTACTGTACGGCTCTTGAAACAATAACGATTCCAAATTCCGTTGAAACTATTGGCAATTACGCTTTTTCCGACTGTAAAAGTCTTGAAAGCATAACGGTATCACCTACAAATAGCAATTATTCAAGCAAAAGCGGTGTGCTTTTTGACAAACAGGGTACAACACTTCTTTTCTATCCGCAGGCAAAGAAGGATAGTTTCTATTTCGTTCCGGAGGGAACTGTTAAAATTGCGAATTATGCAGTGAAGGATCAGCCGTATCTGGAATTTGTATACACCGCCGATTCGGTAGAGGAGATAGGAGAAGGCAATTTCTCTTTCTTTAGTGCTACAAAGAATGAAAGCGGAAGTAACCTCAAATATATTTATCTTGGAAAAAATTTAAAGACTATCGGTAATATTTTCCTGAATTATACCATGAAGCTCGAAGAAATAAGTGTATCGCCCGATAATGAATATTTTACATCTGCTGATGGGGTCTTATTTACAAAAGATATGCAAACTCTCATGAAGTATCCTCCAAATAACGAAAGAACGATCTATGCCGTTCCTGATGGAGTGAAGATTATAGAACGTGACTCATTTGATCGCAACAGAAATCTGAAAAGTATAACTATTCCTGACAGCGTTACTTATATTGGCATAGCCTTTATGTATAGCCAATAGCTTCAAAGTGTTGATATCGGTACGGGCATTAACACGCTGTATGACTCATTCCGTTACTGCAGCAAGCTCAGATCTCTCACAATACGCAGTAACGGATATTACAGCATTTCTGATCATGCTATAAATAATGACGAACCCTTTAATATCGAAACTTGGGAAACGGAATATCCGTACAGCGGAATTCTTCGCGGATACAGCGGAACTGCTCTCGAAGAATATGCAAAGAAATATGACTATACGTTTATACCTCTCGACGATGAGTCAAAAATCATCTATGGTGACGCAAACGACAATGACACGGTCGAACTCGCGGACGCAGTACTTATTCTGCAATCTATCGCAAATCCCGATAAATACGGCATTTACGGCACTGAAGATAATCATATCAACGCATTCGGCGAAATAAAAGCCGACTGTTCCGGAGACGGCGACGGCTTGACTGCAATGGACGCTCTTGCAATACAAAAATACGTTTTAAAGCTCGTAGATTCGCTCCTTATGGAGTAACAGAGCAAAAATTTCATTTTCCTATTGAAATTTCCAGACAATTGGTGTATAATTAATAAGTAATATTTTACGTAAACTTTTTAAGGAGTGCTTTTCAGATGTATAATGATCTTATGGATTCAATCGGCTTTGTTACAGGCTACGACAAAGAGGTCGGTGAGGCTATGGCTCAGGAGCTCGCGCGTCAGCAGAGAAACCTCGAGCTTATCGCAAGCGAGAATATCGTTTCGCCCGCAGTTATGGCTGCGATGGGCAGCGTCCTCACAAACAAGTACGCAGAGGGATACCCCGGCAAGCGCTACTACGGTGGCTGCCAGTGTGTTGATATCGTTGAGAAAATTGCGATAGACCGTGCGTGCGAGCTTTTCGGCGCTAAGTTTGCAAACGTTCAGCCCCATTCGGGAGCTCAGGCTAATACTGCTGCTTATTTCGCAGTTCTTCAGCCCGGTGATACAGTGCTCGGAATGAGCCTTGCAGACGGCGGACACCTCACGCACGGCTCCCCTGTAAATCTTTCAGGTAAATACTTCAACTTCGTTTCATATGGTCTTGACGATACCACCGAGACTATCAATTATGATACTGTTCAGGCTCTTGCAAATGAGCATAAGCCGAAGCTCATTGTTGCCGGCGCAAGCGCTTATCCCCGCGCTATCGACTTCAAGAAACTGCGTGAGATCGCTGATTCTGTGGGCGCAATGCTCATGGTCGATATGGCGCATATTGCAGGTCTTGTAGCAGCAGGCTGCCATGAGTCTCCCGTTCCCTACGCGGATATTACCACTACAACAACTCACAAGACCCTCCGCGGTCCGAGAGGCGGTCTTATCCTCACAAACGACGAGGTGCTCGCAAAGAAGATAAATTCCGCTATATTCCCCGGCACTCAGGGAGGACCGCTCATGCACACCATCGCCGCAAAGGCAGTATGCTTTGGCGAGGCGCTCAAGCCTGAATTCAAGGATTACCAGAGACGTATCGTCGAGAACGCAAAGGCTCTCGCTGACGGTCTCGTAAAGAGAGGCTTCAACCTCGTTTCCGGCGGTACTGACAACCACCTCATGCTCGTTGACCTGCGTCCGTTCAGCATCACCGGCAAGGAGCTTGAGCACAGACTTGACGAGGTCTACATCACAGTCAACAAGAACGCTATCCACAACGACCCTGAGAAGCCGTTCGTTACAAGCGGTATCCGTATCGGTACACCTGCTGTTACGACTCGCGGTCTCGGTGTAGAGGAAATGGACAAGATCGCTGAGTATATCTACCTCTGCGCTACGGACTTCGAGGCTAAGGCTGACGAGATACGCGCAGGCGTTAACGCTATCTGCGAGAAGTTCCCGCTTTACAAGTAAGATGATTTGGGACGGACTGCTGTCCGTCCCGTTATTTTTATAAAGAGGTGCAGTGCATGGCCTTTATTGGTTTGCTGCTTGTTATTTCAGCGGCTGTTATTATAGTTCTGATAATCGGAATTTCGCCCATAGTCATCGGAACTATTTTGTACAATAAGACAAAGCATAAAAAGTTAGGTATCTTTCTCAGAATATTTGGTTATATAGTTTTGCTGCCAATTATAATCGGCGGTATTTTAATTGCAGTGATAATGCACAGCAAAATATGAAAGGAGACTTAATATGTCCGCACCGTTAGCAGATAAGATTCGCCCGAAAACTCTCGCCGATGTGGTCGGTCAGGAGCATATAATCGCGCCCGGCAAGCCTCTGCGCCGAATCATAGAGAGCGGGACAGTACCAAACATGATATTCTACGGACCGTCCGGCGTGGGCAAGACTACCGTTGCCCGAATAATCGCGGAAAACTGCGGAATGTCGCTCTACAAGCTCAACGGCACGAACGCCTCTATCTCCGACATAAAAGATGTGGTATCTCAGATAGGCACGTTCGGCAGCGAAAACGGCATTCTGCTCTACCTCGACGAGATACAGTACCTGAACAAAAAACAGCAGCAAAGTTTGCTCGAATACATTGAAAACGGCGATATCACGCTCATTGCCTCTACCACTGAGAACCCCTATTTCGCGGTCTACAACGCCGTAATCAGCCGCAGCACCGTTTTTGAGTTCAAGCCAGTCACGGCGGAACAGCTTGCCCCCGCAATACGTCGGGCGTTCGCTATAATGTCCGAAGAAAGCGGAAAGGAATTAGTCTGCTCCGACGAGCTCGTCATGACTATTGCCTACACCTGCGGCGGAGACGTGCGCAAGGCGATCAACACCGCAGAGCTTGCCGTAATGTGCGCAGATACCTCCGGCGAAAGGCTCACCATAACTGAGGATTCGCTTAAAATTCTCGCCCAGCGCAGCAATATGCGCTACGACCGCGACGGCGATCAGCACTACGACATTCTCTCAGCATTTCATAAATCTGTGCGCGGCTCGGACGAAAATGCGGCTCTGCACTATGCCGCGCGGCTTATTGAAGCGGGAGACATCATTTCCCTCTGTCGCCGAATGCTCTGCATTGCCTGCGAGGACGTGGGACTTGCATACCCTCAGGCAATAGTCGTAACAAAGGCTTGCGTAGACTCTGCATTGCAGCTCGGTCTGCCGGAGGCGAAACTCCCCATTGCCGAGGCTACTATCCTCCTTGCGACTGCTCCTAAATCCAATAGCGCGTGCATGGCAATAGATGCAGCTCTCGCCGATGTTCAAAGCTCCGATGCGCTTGATTTTCCCCGTCATTTACAGAACAAGCACTTCGACGGGCAAGGAGCAAAGGTTGTCGGACAGCACTACCTTTATCCGCATGATTTCCCGAATCACTATGTAAGACAGCAGTACCTTCCCGATGCACTTGTAGGTCATGTTTACTATGAATTCGGCGACAACAAACAGGAGCAATCAGCGCTGCAATACAGAAAAAAGCTCCTCTCGGAAATCGAATAGCAAATAAATAAAAAGCCTCATATCACTCGAATATGAGGCTTTTACTATTTCTTCAAAGGATCGTTGTCAGATCTACCGGTTCATCAAAGAAATCAGTTCCCTGAGCAGTAAATCGATCTACCGTGTACCATTGGCAGGTAGACGTATGGTCGTCAACAATGTCGTAAAGATGAATGGCTATAAGACCGCTCTCGGTAATGTATGCATTCGTGTACTGCGGCTCGGAACCATTTTCTGACCTAAGGTAATCCCTCGCCATGAGACAGAGCTCATCACTGCTATAAAAAGTGAAATCTTCAAATGTAAGCTCTCCGAGATAGGTCCATTCCTCTCTGTCGCCGTTGGAATAGTCTATTATTAAATAGTCGGAATTGATAAATTCTATTTGTGCAGGAGTCGTATTTATACTGTCATCAATGCGGAATAATATCTCATCACCGTCAAGCTCATATTCAAAATTGCTCTCCGTACCGCTGCTCTGTGATATAACGATGCCGCTGCCGTCGGAATCAAGCAGATAATAGCTGTCGTCGGAATCACCTACTCCCCACCATATTCCTGATGACAGCTCCAGATCATCATTGTCGGTATCACTCGTTTCAGGATCGTCAAGCACCGTCTGGTATATTACCGTTGCGCTTTCAGAAGTCTCTGCATCACTTTCCGGAACAGTTATCTGCGCGATCCCACAGGAAACAAAAATCAGTGTACAGATCATCAGCGCAAGAACATTTATTACACTTCTTTTAATCATTATGACCACTCCTTTCATTCACTGTGGATATTATAAATCATGATTCTTAATTTCATCTTAAAACAACCTTAAAAAAGTATGTAGCAGGTATGCGATGCTACAAATAAATTACGCAGATATTAACAATAATTTCTTGACATTATCGTTAAAAGAGTGTAAAATATTAATGTATTGACATTTTATGCAAAAATAGGGTGTATGGCTTTAAGCCGGAATGTTAAAAATATTTTACGGAGGTTATCATGGATCAGAATAACAGACCAAGAGCAAGAGAAAAAAATGTCACTTCCGGAGGAAGCGGCGTAAATAAGCGCGGCGACGGACTGGGTACAGGAAGAGTAGGCTCCGGCAGCAATCAGTCTCAAGGTTCGTCCGGCGGAGGAGCAGGAAAGCGTGCAGCCATCGGCGGAGGCGGCGGTGTCGCTGTCATCGCTATTATCGTAATGCTACTTATGAATAAATTAGGCGGAGGAGGCGGCGGCGGAGACCTTCTCGGTTCACTTACAGGCAGCAGCGGTTCAGCTCCCGCAGGCTTTGGTTTCAGTACCTCCGATACGGCTTCGGGATCTGCTACCAGCGACACGAGCGTGGATACGTCCGTAGCCAGCGGCTCTCGCAGCAAGCGCACTGTCATAAAAGGCGGCGGACAGGATACTGTTACTATAATGGTATATATGTGCGGTACTGACCTTGAGTCGAAGTACGGCATGGCTTCCTCTGATATGGAGGAAATGCGCACCGCTTCCTTCGGCAGCAATATCAACCTCATCGTTTACACAGGAGGCTGCTCCAAGTGGAAAACGAGCGGTATCAGCAATTCTGTCAACCAGATATATCAGATAAAGGACGGCAGCATCATAAGACTTGAGGATGATATGGGCAGCAAGGCAATGACCGACCCTGCAAACCTTTCCTCGTTCATACAGTATTGTGATCGGAATTTTCCGGCAAACCGCAACGAGCTCATTCTCTGGGATCACGGCGGCGGATCGGTCAGCGGATACGGCTACGATGAGAAAAATGCCAAGAGTGGATCAATGAGTCTTGCAGGAATAAACACAGCTCTCAAAAACGGTGGAGTCACCTTTGACTTCATCGGCTTCGACGCCTGCCTTATGGCGACGGCTGAGACCGCTCTCATGCTCGACAATTATGCAGATTACATGATAGCCTCCGAGGAGACAGAGCCCGGCATAGGCTGGTACTACACCGATTGGCTGACAAAGCTCGGCAGCAATACCTCAATGTCTACGCTCGATATCGGTAAGAATATTGTTGACGACTTCGTTTCACAGTGTGCAAAGAAGTGCAAAGGGCAGCAGACTACACTTTCCGTCATTGATCTTGCAGAATTCTCTAACACAATTCCCGAAAAACTTTCTTCATTCTCAAAGTCCGTCAGCACCAAAATATCTAACAATGAATATAAGGATATATCCGACGCAAGGTATGCTACGAGAGAGTTCGCACAGAGCTCTAAGATAGATCAGGTAGACCTCGTGAATCTGGCTGAGAACGTCGGTACTTCCGAGGGTAAGGCGCTTGCCGACGCGCTCAAAAATGCGGTAAAATACAATAAGACCTCAACAAATATGACAAATGCTTACGGCGTTTCTATCTACTTCCCCTATCAGCGCACCTCTTACGTCGATACCGCCTGCAATACCTATACTCAGATAGGCATGGACTCGGATTATGCTAAGTGTATCAGACAGTTCGCAAGCCTAGAAACAAGCGGTCAGATAGCGGCAGGAGGCTCTTCATCAGCAATAGGCTCGCTGTTCGGACTCGGCGGTTCATCGGGTTCATCCGGCAGCTCAGACGTTATCGGCTCACTCCTTAGCAGCTTCCTCGGCGGAAGCTCTGGAAGAAGCATTGAGGGGCTTGACAGTTCAAATACAAACTTCATGAACGAGCAGAATATTGATAACTCCTCCGAGTACCTCGCATCATATTACTTTGATGTAAGTAATCTTGTATGGGAGGAAAATAACGGCACATATACCATGTCTCTCCCCGAATCACAGTGGGAACTCGTTCATAAGCTCGATCTGAACATGTTCTATGACGACGGCTCGGGCTATGTAGACCTCGGTCTCGACAATATATACAGCTTCGACGACGACGGAAATCTCGTTGCTGATACCGACAAAAACTGGCTCTCTATCAATGGTCAGCCTGTTGCCTATTACCACACCGACACTATCGAAAACGGCGATGAATACACGATAAGAGGCTATGTTCCTGCAATGCTCAACGATGACAGAGTTAATCTCATTATTGTATTCGACAATGAGAATCCTAACGGATATATTGCAGGTGCCTCTACCGATTACGTCGGCGGTGAGACAGATACAGTTGCAAAGAGCATGACTGAGCTCAATGTCGGAGATAAGCTCGACTTCCTTTGTGACTTCTACTCCTACGATATGGAGTATCAGGATAGCTATTACCTCGGAGATACAATCACCGTGACCTCGGATATGACTATCAGTAACACCGACGTCGGCAGTGGGGATGTTCACCTTATGTATCGCTTCACAGATATCTATAATCAGGAGTACTGGACAGAGGCGATAATAAAGTAAACTTGGAACGAGGATATTACCGCATACTATAGCTACTTTCATGTTATGATAGTTTTTACCGACCTCGGAACAGTCTCCGGGGTCGCTTTTCTTGTTAAATAATAATTTTTTTGAGAATGCTTGACTTTTTAGCAGTTATAGTGTATAATTATTTAGTAATTGTTCGAGGTGTGGCTCAGTTTGGTAGAGTACTACGTTCGGGACGTAGGGGCCGCAGGTTCAAATCCTGTCACCTCGACCAGATTTCAAGTCTTGTGATTGCCAAATTATAGGCAAAAACAAGGCTTTTTCTTTTAATTTGAATCGGTGCATTTTCACCTTAAAAAACCCTAAAAAATTATATATTAGGGTGTCAAAAGGGTGTCAAAAAAAATCCGCCAGCCTCTTCAAGGAAAACGGAAAAAGAGACCGGCGGTTGTTCGGATATTTACCCGACGAATATATTATACAGCATTATCTTGAAAATGTCAATAGTTATTTGTCGAATTTTAAGAACAATTACGATGTGCAATGTACAAATTTTACAAAAGATAATCAAAAAATTGTGCAAGTATACAAAAAGCACTCGTTGAGTATAATTTTCTCAAAAAAGCCTTGACAAATGTACCCATTGGGTGTATAATATAATCAAGGAAAGGGACAGAGAGCCCGAAAGAAAACGACAGCCGAAAGGCAAGGAGGAAATTATGACAAACGCAATGATGAAGAAATTCGAGCAGGCAGTTAGAGAGTTTCATAACGAAGTTGGAAATAACATTCTCGTTCACGGTTGGGGATTCCACCACTACGGTGAGGACTACAGAATCGAAGAGACCAAAAGCGAATTCAAAATTTTCCGCTGCTGCGCATACGACATTCACGATACACTCATCGAGGCGATCGCCAAGTAATTTTAATCAAACACCGAGCGGAGGCGGTAATCCTCCGCAGAAAGGACTATATGATGAACTACGAATACTACAAGGCACTAATCAACGACTACATCGACCTCGGGCGCTCGGAAGAGCGCCTGCTGGGTGAGATAGGCTTTCCCTCTGAGATCAGGTGGGACGGCGACGGACTAACGAAGGCTATCAATATCATCGGAGCTGCTGCTGACGGCAACACCAAGTGTCTTGTAGAGCTTTCGGGGCTGAGCATGGTAAACTTCGCGCGAAAATTTGGGCTCCCGTATCGGAGCGTGCAGAACTGGTGCAGCGAAGAACGTACGCCTCCGGACTACCTGCCTATCCTCATCGGCTATGTGCTAATCGGCGAAATACCGGAGACGAACAATGGCGATATATGATAATAGGATATGCCGCACCTGCGGCGTGAGCTTCCCGGGCGGTCCGCGAGCGTGGTACTGCCCGGATTGCCGATTGGAAAGGCGACGTATATCCGATCGCAAAAGGAAACGTGAAGGAACAGCAAGACCGCTCGGCAGTAAAGATATCTGCCAGAACTGCGGCGCTGAATACACTGTCGAAAGCGGACTGCAAAAATACTGTCCCGATTGTCAGCCAATCATGCACAGAAAAATAGATAATGAACAGGGATTGAATTACTACTACAACAGGATAGACAAAACGGAACGTTCCGCGAAGCGTCGAAAGCACTACGCTGAAAACAAAGATGAAATCAACAGAAAACGGCGAGAAAAATATGCCGAAAAGAAAAACACCCCCTCCGAGGACTGAACCTCAGAGGGGGATTTTTTTGATATCAGGATATAAACACGTTCCAGTCCGAGCCGCCGAAGTAGCCCTGACCGAGATTATGGTCGGACTGCCACTTGTAGATCGCGGACATGGTCTTGTCTCCTGCGATGCCGTCGGGAGTGCCGCAGTCGTAGCCGAGGGCGTTAAGGCGCTGCTGCACCCATTTAGTTAGCGCGCCAGAATCACCTTTGCCGATTATGTATTTTTTGACTGCCGCGAGGGTTTTAGCGCCTGCGATACCGTCCACGCTCAGCGACGCGCCCTTGTCGTTGAGAATTGTTTGCAGTTCACGGACTGTCTCGCTGCTGCGGGATATGCCGTAGTATGCGTAGAAATCCGAGGTCACGGAGCTGCTTGTCCCCTTGACTTCATCACCGTACCACTTGCCCGAAGTTCGCACGTCGAGGTGGATAGAGGTGTAAGTCTTGTCGATGTTCGCGATGCCCGTGAAGCCCAGATCCTGTGCTTTGCAGGCAACTATCTTCGTGGAAATTATCTTGCCGCTACGGTCGTAGAACTTCACGTCCGCTGCAAGACCCTTTGTGTGCTGTCCGTAGCCTGTGCCTTTTACCGCCTTGTCGTGTGCCGAGCAACGATAGCCGCTTGTGATTATCGCCTTTGAAGCTCCGAGAACGCTGATAAGCTGCTGGAGCTTCTGCACGAGCTCCGTGCTGATCAGCGTATCATGCGCTTTGCCGCACTTGCAGCGGAACTCGGATACCACGAAGTTAGCGGACAGTCTGACCTTTGATGTGTAAGGGTATGTTTTTACTGTCATTATTTATCGTCCTTTCCCACGTTTTTTAACCGTTTGAGCAGTTTCGCTACCCAAGCGGCTTCGCCGTTTATCGCTGCATAGTTTTCGAGTATGGAGATAATTTCCATTATTACTATGTAAAAAAATACTGCTATTGCGGTGATCGCTCCGGTAATACCAGCGAGCTGATCCGCATTATAGAATTTGCCAAGTGCGTTGATACCTACCTCCAATCCGCAAGCGGTAGCCATGATGATGATCTCTCCGATCTTGTTCACACCGCCTTTGCGCATTTTTGTTGAGTTGAGCTGTCCTGTAACGTAGCCCTTAATAATGCCCGTCACAAAGTCAGATACTGCGAGTCCGACGACTATCGTTATCATTATGATATACTGCATTTATGTCACCTCCGTCCCCGAGAATTTATACCAGCTGCTCCATGTGTTTGATGCATACAGCTGTCGGACGTAATATGCGCCCCTCACGGCTGTTGGATTCCAGTTTGGTATCAGCACCTGAGTCACGCGGGAGCTGCTGTTTGCGTTGAGCGGCAGGACTATCAATCGTCCGCCGCCGGAAGTTGCTTCCGAAGGTATATTTGTCAGCGTTGCTGCGACGGTACCGGTCTGTATGTAGTACGTGCCAAGGGTCGTGATTAAATTTATATCAGTGTTCTCGGAAATTGCACTGCTATAGCCTGTGCGGTTTTCAATAAGAGTATTAGCTGCTGTGATGTTATCGGCAGCTGTTGATATATCAGTTGCGTTTGTCCCTATCTGTGTGACGTCCGCTGCTGTGATCCCGCTGTTGACTGCCGCGAGCTGAGCCGTGGAAAGCTCGTCCTGCTTGGCGGCAAGCATATCGTCTATCTCAGATT
>R05__coassemble_348_pt1 | contig 23670 bp, 26 predicted proteins | sample R05__metabat2_low_PE_032 | metagenome-assembled genome bin R05
TAATTATAACGTCATTTTCATAATACGTCAAGCAGCTGACGTTTTATGACTCTCTCACAGACCCTCTTGCCGCCATTTGCAAGCTTGCCGAGCTCATAGTCGATGATGTTGAGAGCACTTTTGTCGGAGGAGAAAAAGCTCTTCATCGAGTCGAGTATGTCTCTCGCCGATCCTATTATATCCCTGCCGCTCACGGTGATCCCTCTGAGGTCATAAAGAGCGGCGGAGCGGTGGTTTTCTACTGCCTCATACTGGAGCTGTTCGGTGTACTCGAAGTCGTCAAGGCTGATTAGGTAAAGTATCAGCAGATGAGCGAATTTCAGGTCGCTGCGGTTTATTCCGAGCGGCTCGAGCGGATTGAGGTCGAACATTCTCAGTTCGATGTGATCTACGCCGTTTTCTGCTAAATTTTGGAGCGTATTCGCTCCTCGCGGCTTCATTCTTATAGGGAGATAGAGCTCGCTCGGCGAGAACAGCATACCCTTGTTTACGTAGTTCTGTATGCTTTCTGTATATGTCCTCAGATCGGTATGATCGAGCACAGGGATAAATTCATTCCAGTAACCTCTTTCGCTGTTTCGCATTGATGAATAGCGGCTGAGGACAACTCCCTCGGCATAGTTCTCATCGAGCGAAAGGTCATACACAGGACTTGCCGCAGTCAACAGCACCAAAAGCCAGCTGTACCGGCTGAGCTGTTTGTAGAGCCTCAGATAAAGTCCGTCGCGGAACTCCCCGAAAGTCAGAGCAGAGCCTTTGTGCAGGTCGTGCAGCAGATCGTCGCCGAACGAAAAGTTAAAATGTATCCCCGAGAATAACATCAGTCGCTTGCCGTAGCGCCGCTGGAGCTTTTCACGGTAGCTTCGCTTCGAGGACTGCTCTCCGTCGAATGCGGCTATCGGAATATCGTTCTCGCTTTCAAAATGAGGAGGATTGCTGTAAAGCCAGATACGCTCGCCTATCGTATCGAGAACAGCTCCTGCCTCGCTGTCAAGCTTTTCGAGTTTATCGAGCATTTCGTCGATACTGCCGCAGACAGGGGTTATTATCTCTATCTGATTTTCGCAGAAATCGCGAGTTATGTGTTTACTGTCAAACGGGTGCGGCGTGACCGAGAGCCTGCCATTCTTATCGACCCGGAGCGTTTCACGCTCGAGTCCGAAATTGCCCGAATAGAAATACGGGGAGTTTTTCATGTTTTTCACCTCTTGACGATTTTGACCGATGTGATGTATAATATCCTTGAATGAAAGCTTTGAGCTGATAGAGCGGCTGCGCTTCCGCAGGATCATATATAGCAAGCGACAAAATCTTTTTGACGTCCACTATAATATTAAGGAGGAACGCATTATGCACGATAATATAATAAGAAAAATTGAGAAAGCGGGACTTAACGTCCACGGTATTGAGGTATTCCGCAGCGGAGATATCGTGCTGCGTCATTTTTTCCATGAGGACAGGCGTTATCCCATTTATTCCGCCACAAAGTCCCTTACCTCCGCAGCAGTTTCGATAGCCGCAGACGAGGGAAAGCTTTCTCCTGACTGCCTGCTGTACAAGCTGCTTGAAAGGCGGTATCACAGTATGATGACCGAGGACTTCAAGCGGCTGACCATCGGGCGATTCATGTCCATGACTGCGGGGAAGTATCCTTTCCGCCCGCAGGGGGAGGATTGGACTGAGTACATTCTTTCGCTGCCCGTGGATAACGCCGACGCGAGCTATAATTACTCGAATATCCCCGCATATCTGGTTGGAGCTGCCTGTGAAAATGCTGTTGGAATGTCTCTGATAGATTACCTTATGCCGCGCCTTTTCGAGCCTCTGGGAATTCCGCGCCCCGTTTATCAGATCTCACCCGAGGGACATTTCTACGGAGCAACGGGTATGGAGCTCACCGTGCATGAACTCAGCCTGTTCGGACAGCTCTGCCTGCAAGGCGGTGAATTTGGCGGTGTAAAGCTCATATCACGCGAGCGTGTTATGGACTCTGTGACCGCAAAGGTAAAAACGGAAAGCGGCGGTTACGGGTACTTTTTTGGTGTGAACGCACACGGCTTTTCCATAAACGGCAAATGGGGACAGCGCTGTCTGGTCTACCCTGAAAAGGAGCTGATGATAACATATCTGTCCGACCTGCCGGAGCGTGCGGACGAAATGCTCGCGCTTGCCAATGAATATGCAGAAGAAATTCTTTGACTGATGTCTGCTCCGTAACAGCAGCCAAAGGGCGATATCTCCGGATCCACAAGCGTATATCCTGACATCTGAAACTTAAATTCTTCCGTATTCCTCAATGAAGTGCTCTATGGGGAGACCTTTTTCAAGCCCCTCGACCATGAGACGGGCGGGATTAGTAAAACGCTCTGCCCTGTCGTAAAGCGGTTCAATCAGCTTTTCCTCGCCGAGTCCGCGCAGCTTCAAGCCATTTGAAGCTATATCAAGTATTTTTATCAGCTGCTCCGATGCAGCTTTTTTGTTGATAAACTGCGGCAGCTCCCGCTTTGATAGCAGATCTTGCAGCTCCTGAGCGCTGTAGCCGTGAGAGTAGATGATATTGTCGGATTCCAGAAGTTCCTTTAGTACAGGCAGCTGCTCGTTGAGTCCCGTATGGAATGCTGCGACTGTCATCGAATCACTTATGGGCTGACAGCATGAGCTGCGGTATTCTATTGTGCCGCGGAATGTAAGATCCTCGAATTTGAAAGTTCTCAGATACTGAAGATCATCGGGGACGGGAGAGAAGCTTATCTTTTCGTAACGCTCGCCGTTGAAATATTCGCCCTCGACATTTTGAAGCGAGAAATAATCCCTAACAGGCACAGGCGTGAAGTCGATGTATTTACCGTCACGCATTGTGCAGTATACAGACTGTGATTTTATGTATTCGACCAGCTCGTCAACGGTTTTGAGCTTATCGGAAAACATTCCTATGTTATGAGGATTGTAGCCCTGCATACTGCGTTCCCAGAGCATATTCCTCGAGCAGAGGTATTCCGGGTGGTCGGGCAGATATGAGTTTGCAAAAAGCAGCGATTTGTATGGTTCGAGCAGACCAGTTACGTTGAGCGTATCTATCAGCCTGTCATAGTCCACGTCGAGCTGAACCTGAGAAGCGCTGGTAAACGTCCCGAAATCGGGGCGGTCGTGAAACTTTCTCTCAATGTTGTACTTTTTATATGAATGCAGATAATGGTAAAGCATTCTGTATCGCTCGTTGGGAATGGGCTTGTTGTGGTTTATGTTGCAGAAGGGATTAACACCCATGCCCGTGAGCGCATAATCGTGCTCTGCAAGTATATCGCTCAACACGCGGTAATATTTATCGAAACGGGACTTTATTTCAAAGAGGTCGCTTCCCTTGCCGAGCGAGAGCTCGAGATTTGAGTAGGAGCAGTCGAACGAGAGGTTGTCTCCCGTAGAACTCTCGGTCATCGAATTCACATTGCCGTCGGCGTCGCTGCTGACAGCTTCAAATCCGCAGCGCCTGCGGAATTCATCTGCTGCGGCAAGCGAAACGCTCTCGTCAACGGGATCTTTCCTGAGATTCACAACAGGCATTTCTATCTCTATTCCTATGCTGAGGCTCCGGTCATGTCTGGTTGGTTCAATATACTTTTGATATATAGCCCTGCTTAAATAATCTGAATTCATGCCGATGCTCCTTTCAAATGATTACATATTAATTATATAGGTTTTATATATTATATCACAAGAAGCCCCTGTTGTCAATACTTTTTTGCGCTTACTGTTAAAGTTCTTATAGCAAAGCTTAGTACTTGACACATTCTGCAAAAACTTGTATAATGTAGTTATAATTTGTATTATATATTTTTTCAGGAAGTGATTAAATGAAAGGATCAAAGATAGCAGCTATACTTGCAGCGGCGATAATTACTATCACAGGTGCCGTATCTGATATCTTTCCGGCAAACAGGTATTCAGAGCCTGAGAACCGGATAATTCAGGCATATGCTGCTGACAGCTATACAAATGATATAAAGGGATTTATCACGAGAATGTATAACGTTTGCCTTGATAAAGACCCCAGTGATAAGGTCATCAGCAACTGGACCGCAAAGCTCAACAGCCATGTGGCTACAGGCGCAGATGTAGTTGTCACATTTTTTAATTCGAGCGAATATAAAAGCAGAGGCAGGACTAATGCGCAGATCGTTTCCGATTGCTACAATGCAGTGCTCGGGCGCAATCCTGATTCTTCAGGAGCAGCTACATGGCAAAAGCATCTTGATGTAGGAATGACCGTCAATGATATGTGCAAAGGTCTGGTACAGAGCAGCGAATTCAAAACACTTTGCTCCGCATACGGCATACAGGTCGGCAGCGTTACACTCAAAAATGTAAGAGACGAGAACTTTGAGCGCACATACTTTGTTTACAGGCTTTATGCAAATTGTCTCGGAAGATATCCTGATATCTCAGGACTTGAAAACTGGTGCGTACAGTTGAAAAACGGATATACAGGCGCCAAAATAGTTCAGGGCTTTGTATGCAGTAATGAATATAAGAGTAAAAATACTTCAAACACCGAATTCGTAACGATGCTGTATAACACCCTGCTTGGCCGCGGACCCGATGCGACTGGTCTCAACAACTGGGTAGCGCAGCTAAACAGTGGAAAATCACGTAATTACGTAATTAACGGGTTCCTGTTCAGTACGGAATTCAAAGGACAGTGTGCAAGAGCCGGAATAAGCGTCGGAACCAAGCTTCCGGAATGATAAAGATACTCCTCATATCTGTCAGATATGAGGAGTTTTTGCTTTTATATTACGGTGATCCTGAAATGTCCGTTCTCCCGCTTTGTGCGGCTAAGAACAAGAAAATCAGAAGTTCCCCCGGTGTGCCGCTGTTTTTTTATCATATGCCGAGCAAGTACCCTGCATAAACATTTTCGTGCCATAGATAAAAAATCGGAAATATCACTTTGCGCAGTTGCTTTTTTTATGATAATGTGATATAATGGGTGTGTTGAAAATTTATCTTACGGAGGTTATTTATATGGCAATGTTTGACAAGCTGCTTGACAATCTCAAGGCAAGCAGAAAAACTATCGTTTTCACTGAGGGCACAGACGAGAGGATACTCTCCGCTGCCGCAAAGCTCCTCGGCGAGGACATCATGGACGTTATCCTCTGCGGAAATGCAGACGAGGTAAAGTCCGCAGCAGCCGGCGGAAACTTTGATGTTTCAAAGGCAACTGTTATTGATCCTGTTACATATGATGGAATGGATGAGATGGTGGCTAAAATGGCAGAGCTCCGCCGCGGAAAAATGACCGAGGAAGAGTGCCGCACAGCTCTTTCAAAGTCCAACTACTTCGGCACAATGCTCGTGAAAATGGGTAAGGCTGACGCTCTTCTGGGCGGCGCTACATACTCCACGGCAGATACTGTTAGACCTGCGCTCCAGATAATCAAGACCAAGAAGGGCTCAAACCTCGTAAGCTCAAGCTTTATCCTCTTCCGTGAAAAGGACGGCGCAGAGGAGAAGATAGCTATGGGCGACTGCGCTATCAATATCAGCTATCAGGACAGGCTCGACAAGGATGGAAATGTTGTACTCACAGCCGCACAGCAGCTTGCTGAGGTCGCAGTTGAGACTGCAAGAACTGCTGATTACTTCGGCATTGATCCCAAGGTTGCAGTACTCAGCTTCTCTACCTACGGCTCAGGCAAGGGCGCTACAGTCCAGCTCAGTCACGATGCTGTTATCGAGGCTCGCAAGATAGATCCCGATCTCGTTATTGACGGTGAATTCCAGTTTGACGCGGCAGTTTCTCCCGAGGTTGCTAAGACAAAGTGCCCCGATTCCAAGGTAGCAGGACAGGCCAACACCTTTATCTTCCCGCTCATCGAGGCAGGAAATATCGGCTATAAGATAGCTCAGCGACTGGGCGGATATGAGGCGTATGGTCCGATATTACAGGGGCTCAATGCTCCCATCAACGATCTTTCGCGCGGCTGCAATGCCGATGAGGTATACAAAATGGCGATAATCACGGCAGGTATGGCGTGATACTAATATAAAAGTATTTACGTATTTATTCAGGGGCACCCTTTTGAAAAGGGTGCCCCTGAATCTGTTTCCTTGAAATTTTCGGCTTTATTTTTTATATATAGTACATCGGCTCGGAAGCAGACTCGTCAGAAAGCTTAAGAAAACGATCTGATATATCGCGCAAAGTAATCCCCTCTGAAAAGGTCTGCAGGAACTTAGTCATTTTGCTCCACAGACATTCCGAGACAGCGTCAGCTATGAGCGAATCCTCTCTGTCCTTGAATGTTACATCCTCAAGCACAGCACTGTCAAGCGCATCTATGACCTGACGCAGCGTTATCTTATCGGCAGAGCTTGTCAGCACATAGCCTCCTCTTGCGCCTTTTACGCTTCTTATGATACCGGCATGGCGCAGCAGCGGGAGTATTTGTTCAAGATATTTCGCAGAGATATCCTGACGCCGTGAGATATTTATTACGGTCACCACATCATCATTTCCGGAATTCACGCATATATCTACCAATGCAATGATACCGCACTCGACCTTCGTTGATATTTTCATAATTTCACCTCTTCTGATATTTTAATTCATAGTAAATTGATAGTTTTTATAAGTATAGCATATTTTGATGAAAATTTCAAGTGTTTTTTATTTGTAATAGTTGATGAAATATTCGCATGTCCTACCATTCAGATATGTTTAATTTGCAGAAAATAATTTATTCCTATTGACTTACTATGAAAAGTAGGATATAATGTGATCATATCAAATTACTCCTCTCAAGGCGGTGAAAGAATGAACTTCAATACATCTATCCTCCATAGCGCGCCCGAGAACGAAAACGGTTCTACGATGCCGCCTATATATCAAGTAAGTGCATTCGCACAAGGATCAGCAGAAAAACTTGAACAAGTATTCAATAATAAAGCACCCGGATTTGCCTACTCGCGTATCGGCAATCCCACAGTTGACGCATTTGAAAAGCGAATAGCTTCGCTCGAAGGAGGTATCGGAGCTATTGCATGCTCATCCGGAATGGCAGCTGTTACAATGTCGCTGCTGAATATTTTGCAGGCAGGCGACGAGATCATAGCAGGCTCGGGACTCTTCGGCGGTACTATCGACCTTTTCCGTGACCTTGAAGCCTTCGGGATAAATACACGCTTTGCCGAGACCGTCACTGCGGAGAATATAAAACCGCTCTTCACAGAACACACAAGAGCAGTATTTACCGAGCTCATAGGTAATCCAAAGCTCGATATCGTTGATCTGAAAAGCGTATCAGAGCTATGTCACAGCAAGGGGATCCCTCTTATTATAGACAGCACGACCGCAACACCATATCTCATTCACCCGTTTGAGTTCGGTGCGGATATAGTTGTACACTCCACATCGAAATACATAAACGGCGGAGGTAATTCCATAAGCGGCGTCATAATCGACAGCGGAAGCTTCCGCTTTGAACCGGAACGTTATAAGGGCTTTAAGGAATACAAGAAATTCGGAAAATTCGCTTACCTCGCAAAGCTGCGCAACGGATTGTGGCGCAATACAGGAGCCTGTCTATCGCCTTTCAACGCATTCATGAACATGGTCGGGCTGGAAACGCTTGGGCTGCGTATGGAGCGCTGCTGCTCCAATGCGCAGAAGCTTGCGGAATTTCTCAGCACACAGGACGGAGTCACGGTCAACTACCCCGGGCTTCCCGACAATCCATATCATGAACTCGTACAGTCGCAGCTCGGCGGCAGGGCAGGTGCGATACTTACCCTTCGCGCAGGCAGCAAGGAGCGAGCGTTCAAGCTGATAAACTCTCTGCAATACGCATTCAGTGCAACGAACATCGGCGATGTGAGGACTCTCGTGATACACCCGTCAAGCACCATTTATACCCACAGCAGCGAAGCGGCACAGCTCAGCGCAGGAGTCTACAGCGACACTATAAGAGTCAGTGTGGGTATTGAGGATATTGAAGACCTGACCGCGGACTTCGCGCAGGCTATTGAAAGGAGCAGATAACATGGCAGTAGATTACGCAGCATTGAAAAAAGGCGGCTTCATGCGCCAGAAGCAGAAAAACAATTTCTCACTCCGCCTTAGAGTGGTCGGAGGAAACGTCACCGCGGGGCAGCTTGCAAAGGTAGCCGAGGTCGCGGAAAAATACGGAGACGGTCACGTTCATCTGACCTCCCGTCAGAGCATCGAGATACCGTTCATCAAGCTCGATCAGATAGAAGAAGTTAAGAACACCCTTGCCGAGGGAAACGTCGAGCCCGGCGTATGCGGACCGAGAGTCCGCACGGTAACGGCTTGCCAGGGCAGCGCAGTCTGTCCCAGCGGCTGTATAGATACATACGCGCTCGCAAAGGAGCTCGACGAGAGATACTTTGCGCGCGAGCTTCCCCACAAGTTCAAGTTCGGTATAACAGGCTGCCAGAACAACTGCCTCAAGGCTGAGGAAAACGACCTCGGAATAAAGGGCGGTATCAAGGTAAAGTGGCGTGAGGCTGACTGCATTTCCTGCGGAGTCTGCGTAAAGGCTTGCCGCACCGAGGCGATAGCCCTTGAGAATGGAAAGATCACCGTTGACGAAAGCAAGTGCAACTTCTGCGGACGATGCTTCAAGGCTTGTCCTACCGAGGCGTGGGACACCATAAACGGCTATATCGTGAGCTTCGGCGGAGTTTTCGGCAACCATATCTCAAAGGGTGAAGTTGTTATCCCGTTCATTGAGGATCACGATGCGCTGATGAGAGTGTGCGACGCGGCGATACAGTTCTTCGACGACAACGCGAATCCCTCCGAGCGATTCAAGTTCACGCTCGACCGCGTAGGAAGGGACAAATTCACACAAAAAATACTGGAGGCGTATAATAATGGCTGAGTTTGAAATAACCGACACCGTGGACATCACCGACGTTGTGTGCCCCGTTACCTTCGTTAAGGCAAAGGTCACTCTCGAGGAGCTCGACGACGGCGATATCCTCGCGATAAAGCTCAACGACGGCGAACCCGTTCAGAACGTTCCGCGCAGCATAAAGGAGGAGGGCCACAAGATCCTGAAGCTCAACGACAACGGCGATGGTACCTATGAGCTCATCGTCAGAAAGGTGGGAGATTAATGGCTGAAAGAGTGAACACCGAAAGCTTCCGCGAAAAGGTCCTTGAAGCTGATATCCCCGTTATCGTAGACTTCTACTCGGACAGCTGCGTTCCGTGCAAAAAACTCTCCCCTGTTCTCAGTAAAATCGAAAGTGAGTATGAGGGAAAGCTCACAGTCGTAAAAATCAATGTGCTATACGACGGCGAACTCGCTGAGAGCTACGGGCTCGAATCTACTCCGTCGCTGCTGTTTTTCTCAAACGGCGAGGTAAAAGGAAAGCTGGTCGGAGCGGTCTCGCAGGAGGAGATAGAGACTGTGATCGGGAAGATCCTGTGAAGGCTCCTCAGACGCACACTGTGCGCTCCTACATCACAAAACAAGGGACTTCGGGGACGACGCCCCTAAACAGATACGTCTCGTGCGGTGAGACATCATATCTAACCACTAATAACTAATACCTAAAAGGAGGATAAATCATGAATATCACAGTTGCAGGAGTTAAAAAGGAAGTTGCAGACGGTCTTACCGTTGCGCAGCTCGTTATCGACGAGAATGTCGAGACTCCCCAGTACGTTACGGTAACCATTAACGACGAGTTTGTCGAGAGCGGACAGTTCGCCGAGACCGTCATCAAAGACGGCGACAGCATCGAGTTCCTCTACTTCATGGGAGGCGGTCAGTATGGCGCTTACTAATGAACAGATAGAACGCTATTCGCGTCACATAATCCTGAAAGAGGTCGGTGCAAAGGGACAGAAGAAGCTCCTGAACGCTAAGGTGCTCATCATCGGTGCGGGCGGGCTCGGAGCTCCCGCCGCGCTTTACCTCGCTGCGGCAGGCGTGGGAACTATCGGTATCGCCGACGCTGACGACGTAGACCTCTCGAACCTCCAGCGTCAGGTCATTCACACGACTCCCGACATTGGCAAGCCCAAGGTAGAGTCCGCAAAAGAGACCATGGAGGCTATAAACCCCGACGTCAAGGTGATCACATATCACGAGTTCATAACCTCGGATAATATCCTCGATATCATCAAGGACTACGACTTCGTTATCGACGGAACAGACAACTTCCCTGCAAAGTTTCTCATAAATGACGCCTGCGTCATGGCAAAGAAGCCATTTTCTCATGCAGGCATAATCAGATTCAAAGGTCAGCTCATGACCTACGTTCCGGAACAGGGTCCCTGCTACCGCTGCGTATTCAAAGAACCGCCTCCGAAGGACGCTGTTCCGACTTGCAAACAGGCGGGCGTTATCGGCGCTATGGGCGGAGTCATTGGCAGCTTACAGGCTATGGAGGCTGTGAAGTACATCATCGGTCAGGGAGACCTGCTTACAGGCTGGCTGCTGACTTATGACGCGCTGAAAATGGACTTCCGCAAGGTAAAGCTGCCACACGATACGAGCACCTGCCCCGTATGCGGCAATAACCCCACGATAACGGCCCTCATCGACTATGAACAGGCGGAATGCGAGGGACTTGGCTTATGATAAGACTTAAAAAAGACGACTACGAGAAGATAGTCGCTCATGCAAGAGCGGAGGCTCCCGTTGAGGCGTGCGGACTCATTGCAGGCCGTATTGAGAACGGAAACAAGCATATCGAAAAAGTGTATATTCTCACCAACGTCGATCACGCAGAGGAGCACTTCACTCTCGACCCGAGGGAGCAGCTCGCGGCAGTAAAGGATATGCGTGCAAACGGACTTGTTCCCCTCGGCAACTGGCACTCGCACCCCGTTTCACCCTCGCGCCCGTCGCAGGAGGACAAACGCCTCGCATACGACAGCTCGGCGAGCTACATGATACTCTCGCTCATGGACGAAGAACCCGTGCTGAACTCGTTTCACATCGAGGGCGACAACGCTGAAAAGGAAGAGCTGGAGATATACTGATCCGTAATTCGTAATTATAAAAACGTATGGGCGAACCCAAGTGTCCGCCCGAGGATTGCAGTATCTTATTCAGACATTGCGTGGGCACACTCGCAAGTGCGCCACTACAGAATTATTTCTATCCGCTACATGGCGGCACATTACTCCGAATTAAAGAAAGTGGTTACAGGAGAATGAAAATCGAAAGGATAAATACCGATATACTGATAATCGGGGGAGGTACGGCAGGCTGCTATGCAGCGATGACAATTGCCGAAAGCTCCGATAAGAAAGTGGTGATATGCGAAAAAGCGCATATCAAAAGAAGCGGCTGTCTTGCGGCAGGCGTGAACGCTCTCAACGCATATATAACCGAGGGCAGAACTCCGCAGGATTACGTCGATTACTGCAAAAAGGACGCGGCAGGTATCGTTCGTGAGGATCTGCTGCTGACTATGTCCGAGCGGCTCAACTCCGTTACTGAGCGCCTTGAACAGCTCGGGCTTGTCATACTCAAAGATGAAAACGGAAAATACGTTACGCGCGGCAACCGAAACATAAAGATAAACGGTGAGAACATCAAGCCTCTTTTAGCCGAGGCTGTCAACGCTCTGCCGAACGTCACGGTGCTCAACCGCGTGAACATAACAGATCTCGATGTCGCCGACAACCGCGTGAACGGTGCTTTCGGAATAGGCATCGAAAACGATACATTCTATGCGATACAGGCAAATGCGGTCATTATCACAACAGGCGGAGCTGCGGGGCTCTACAAGCCTAACAATCCGGGCTTTTCACGTCATAAGATGTGGTATCCGCCGTTCAACACGGGCGCAGGCTACGCAATGGGCATACGCCACGGTGCAGAGATGACCACCTTTGAAATGCGCTTCATTGCGCTGCGCTGCAAGGACACCATCGCTCCCACGGGCACTCTTGCTCAGGGGGTCGGTGCAAAGCAGGTCAACTCGCTCGGCGAGGTCTACGAGCAGAAATACGGTCTCACGACCTCAGAGAGAGTTTACGGAACTGTCAATGAAAATCAGGAGGGCAGAGGTCCCTGTTATCTGCGCACAGAGGGCATATCACCGCAGCAGGACGAATCGCTCATGAAGGCATATCTGAACATGGCTCCCTCGCAGACCCTTAAATGGATAGAGAGCGGTAAGCTCCCCTCTCAGCAGAATGTGGAGATCGAGGGCACAGAGCCCTACATAGTAGGCGGTCATACTGCAAGCGGCTACTGGGTCGATACAAAACGCGCAACGACGATACGCGGGCTTTATGCCGCAGGGGACGTCGCCGGCGGAGCTCCGCAGAAGTACGTAACAGGCGCTCTTGCGGAAGGCGAAATAGCTGCGCAGTCGGTACTTGAATATCTTAGCGCCAGCGGGTCCGTACAGCTCAGCGAGCAAACTATCAGGGAGCACATCGCCGAGGTCGATACCTTCCTTTCCGACAGGAAGTCACCCTACACGACCGAGCAGCTTGAAGAGGCAATGCAGACCGTAATGGACTCCTACGCAGGCGGTATAAAGACAAATTACCGATTCAGTGAAAAGCAGCTCGATATTGCCGACAGCAAGATACGACAGCTCTGTTCACTTTCAGAGAAACTTCACGCCGACGACTTTCAGGAGCTTATGTATATCTACGAGCTGCGCGAAAGACTTGTCGTATGCCGCAGTGTCATTGCTCATCTGAAAGCGCGTCACGAAACGCGCTGGCACAGCTTTGCCGAGAACCTCGACTATCCACAGCGCGACGATGCGAACTGGTTCAAATACGTCAATTCAAGACTTGAAAACGGCGGGATAAAAATTATTCTGCGCGATATAGTTACGGACGGAGGTGCGGTCTATGAGCATAATGATAGATAGGCAAAAATGCATAGGCTGCGGCAGGTGCCATGAGGTCTGTCCGGGAACGCTCATCAAGCTCGACAATGAGCGCAGAGCATACATAAAATATCCGCGCGATTGCTGGGGCTGCACCTCATGCATAAAGGAGTGTCCTGCCTACGCCGTGCGCTTCTACCTCGGAGCAGATATCGGCGGTATGGGCAGTCTTGTGCATACCGAAAAGCATGGAGATATCCTTAGCTGGATAATTGACCGCCCCGACGGTACACAGAACATCATCGAGGTAAATCAAAAGGAATCAAATAAGTATTAGGAGGCAGATATGGCTGAATTATCACACCTTGACGAGCTTGAAGCCGAAGCTATATATATAATCCGCGAGGTCGCAGCAGAGTGCGAGCGCCCCGTAATGCTCTATTCGATAGGAAAGGACAGCTCGGTAATGCTCCACCTCGCTATGAAGGCGTTTTACCCCGAAAAGCCGCCGTTCCCATTTCTTCACGTCAACACGACATGGAAGTTTCGCGAAATGATAGAGTTCCGCGACAAAACTGCGGAAAAGCTCGGTATCGAGATGCTCGAATATATAAATCAGGACGGCGTTAACAGAGGCATAAACCCCTTTGACCACGGTGCGGCATACACCGATATAATGAAAACTCAGGCGCTCAAGCAGGCGCTCGATAAATACGGCTTCACCGCTGCATTCGGCGGCGGCAGGCGTGACGAGGAGAAGTCCCGCGCAAAGGAGAGGATATTCTCGTTCCGCAGCGCCTCTCACGCATGGGACCCCAAAAATCAGCGCCCCGAGATGTGGAAGCTTTACAATACGAAGATAAACAAGGGCGAGAGTATTCGCGTTTTCCCGATTTCCAACTGGACGGAAAAGGACATCTGGCAGTATATCAAGCGCGAGAATATCGACATCGTTCCGCTGTATTTCGCGGCAGAACGCCCAGTTGTAGAGCGCGATGGAAACATTATAATGGTGGACGATGAGCGCTTTCCTCTCCGAGAGGGAGAAACTCCGCAGATAAAGTCGGTGCGTTTCAGGACACTCGGCTGCTATCCGCTTACGGGCGGCATAGAGTCCACCGCCAAGACGCTCGACGAGATAATCGATGAAACGCTCAGCAGCGTTGAATCCGAGCGCACCTCGCGCGTTATCGACAACGAGGCAGCAGGCAGCATGGAGCGCAGAAAAAGGGAGGGATATTTCTGATGAAAGGACTTTTGAAATTCATTACCTGCGGCAGCGTAGACGACGGAAAATCCACTCTTATCGGGCATATCCTCTATGACGCAAAGCTCATCTATGCGGATCAGGAAAAGGCACTCGAGCTCGACAGCAAGGTCGGCAGCAGAAACGGTCAGATAGACTATTCCCTGCTGCTCGACGGTCTCATGGCAGAGCGCGAACAGGGCATTACAATAGACGTTGCTTACCGCTATTTTACTACCGATAACCGCAGCTTCATCGTTGCGGATACCCCGGGACACGAGGAGTACACCCGAAACATGGCGGTCGGAGCCTCGTTTGCTGACCTCGCCGTTATCCTCATCGACGCCTCGCAGGGCATTCTCGTGCAGACGCGCCGTCACGCACGGATATGCAGCCTCATGGGTATCAGTCACTACGTTTTTGCAGTAAACAAAATGGATCTTGTAGGCTACAGTCAGGCGCGCTTTGAGGAAATAGAAAAGGATATAAGAGCACTTGCACAAGAACTCTCACTCGGCAATATAAAGGTCATTCCCCTTTCCGCGACCGAAGGCGACAACGTGACCCGCAGCTCCGAGAATACACCGTGGTATGACGGAGGAACTCTCCTTGAATACCTCGAAACAGTGGACGTGAGCTCTGACAGCAGCGAGCAGTTCTATATGCCCGTACAGCGAGTCTGCCGTCCTGACCATACCTTCCGAGGATTTCAGGGACAGATCGAGGCGGGAAGTATTTCCGCCGGTGACAGTGTGCGCATTCTCACAAGCGGCGAAACAGCCGCCGTCAAGAGCATTCTCGTGACCGATAAAGAAGTGCAGACTGCCTTTCCGGGTCAGCCCGTGACTATCACTCTCGACCGAGAGGTGGACGTTTCAAGGGGCAGTATTCTCACAACAGACAACTCTCTTGCAGCATATAAGCATCTTGAGGTATCACTGCTCTGGATGGACGACAGCGAGCTCACGGTCGGCAAAGACTACCTCGTCAAGCTCGGCACAAAGCTCATTCCCGCAGTTCTCTCCGCTATACAATACGCGGTAGACATCAACACTGGCGAGCATATAACCGCCGAAAGGCTGACGAAAAACAGCATCGCCCGCTGTGATATCGTTCTCAGCGAGGCTATTGCGGCGGATAAATTCAAGCTCCACAAGACGCTCGGCGAGCTGATACTCATCGACCGCGTAACAAACATGACCTCTGCCTGCGGAGTCGTTGAAGAGGTCAGTGAAAAGGCTGAAGCGGCTTCCGATAAGGCGGCGTTCACGGACGGCACTCTCCGTGCACGCGGAGACCTCTTTGAGGAATTCTATTACGATGTGAACAGCTACAATGTGTTCAAGTCCCAGACCATAAACTCGGTCTACTCGGTCGGTGACGAGATACCGACGGTCGGCAAGAGCTACAGCTATCCCGACAATTTCGACATTATAGTCCTGCGCGACGGTGTTGCTGTAATGGTCAGAGATAAAAAGATACACAGCCTCGTCCGCTTTGAGGACTACACCTATGATAACAGTGTTCCCGTTCTGAACGGACGCGGATTTGCAGTGCTCGTGAAGTCCGACGAGCAGCTCAAGGGCTTCATTGAGGAATATCGCCGCTCCGACGAGAGCACTCTCCCCGATCTGTTTGGAAAATGGCTCAATTTCGACACCTTCCGCAAGATATATATTTCAGGAGCGTATATATGATATTCCCCCCTGAACGATGTCATCAGGCATCGTTCAGGGACATTTTATAATGTTTTTATCCTTTGGAAACAAAATGGAAAATTATGTGATACTTATCCAAAGATGAAAAACGGAAATTCTGACAGAAAGGAAAGTTATTGCAGCATTCCCATATTACAAAGTATAAAATTATATTTCTGCAAATAAAAATCATGCTGTCTTATCAGCTATAACAACATTTCGGGAATAAACAAAAAATTTCCGCAGATAATAACCTCACAAGGTCAAATCATAAATTTGGAGGTTATTATATATGAAAGCAACCGGCATTGTAAGACGTATCGACGACCTCGGACGTGTCGTAATTCCAAAAGAGATAAGACGCACTATGCGTATTCGCGAGGGAGACCCGTCACTGAAAGGGTTTGGGAAAACGCAGATGATGCATCTCGCAATGCGCGATATAGCGTCAAGAATCGAGAATTCGTACCGGATTTTAGAATGTACCACCAAATCTCAGGATTTTCCTGTTTTAGAAACAGTTTATTCATAATAGCTGTCAATCCTGTCAGTAAGGGGTAACGAGGCAAAACTCGCTCTATTCTGATGCCCCTTGGAAATGGCGTATCTACGCCGTTTTGCGAAAATACCGATTTCCAATCGGTTCTATGAGGGGTTTCAATAGGTTCTGTGAGGGGTATACGAAACCACGATTTTACGCTGTTTTCGAGCATCTTACATCAAAGAAAAAACCGCCGTTCAGGTTCGTACCCGAACGGCGATTTTTGTGGTTCACAAGTCGTTTTTCATTCGTTGAAGTAAAGCGTTGCCCCGTCGATCAGCTCAAAATCATCTGCATTTGCAACTTCAAATCCACCCGTGCAGACAAATCCCACGCCCGACACGGTGATGCCCTTGATGCTGTCAAGCTGTTCCTTTTCCTGACGGCATTCTTCAAGGGTCATGGGGCGGTCGAAATATTTGCATTCGTAGAAATCATACAGCTCCCCACGCCTGATAACGCAGTCAAACTCGCCGTTGGTCTTCGTGACAGGGTCATCATACCAATAGCTGCCGAAGTCGTCAATATCGGGATATAAGCCCCGCATAGCGGCTCTGTGGAAGTATTGCAGTGCGATGCCTTCAAGCCGTCTGCTGACGAATTGCTCCAGTACAGCATCAATATTTCGGTTGTAGAACTGCTCCTCACCGATACGGGCGATCGTTCCCGCCTTGCCGAAAATGAACGTGAAATAGAACCGCATCAGATTATCCACGATCTCATAGAACTGCTTTTTCTTGTCGTTTCGGCGGTTGATCGGGTCGGTTTTTTGGATAGTCTCCATGTCGAGCAAAATTTTCAACTGCTTGTCGAGCAGACCTGTCTCGCTGCTTATAATTTTGTCCCGTATCTCGCTGTAACGCTTCTTGCCGTTGCCGAGAATTTCCAATATCCTCGCATCGAATGTCTTCTGTATCTCTTTGAGCATGACATTCTCGATGTGTGACCGCACCAGACCCGTTTCGGGCAGCAGCAGACGTTCAATGTTCTCACGGAGGGTCAGACCTGTATCAAGATTTTCCAGAACGTAGGGGCTTCCGCCGAACACGGCATAGAAAGCGACCTTGTCACGCACGGAAAGCTCGGGATAGAATTTTGCTGCGTCAAGGTAGTCGAAATCACGGATATGCTGTATCAGCGAGAACCGTCCGAACAGCGGATTACCCTCTTCGAGCAGCTCCTTCATCACCGTGATATACGAACCGCAAAGCACCAGCTTGACATTTTCGGGCAGCCTGTCGATGACCGCCTGCATATAGGAATCCACTTCGTTTTTCTTTTTGGTCTGTTTCAGATAGGGGTATTCGTCAATGATGAGCAGTATCTTTTTGTCCAGTGTTTTCAGGTAGTCCATCATCTCAAAGAGAGAACCGAAGCGGATATTCGGCAGTCCAAGCCCTTCCGAAACGCTCTGGTAGATCAGCTCCATATTGCCCTCAAAGGTGCTTGTCACGCACATATGGTTGATGACGACACCCTCAAAGCTCTTTGCAGCTTCGCTCAGCAAAGTGGATTTTCCGACTCTGCGCTTGCCGTAGACCAGCACCGCCGTTTTGCGTTTCCATGAGGAAAGCTCGGCATTTAACTGCCCGAGTTCTTTTTCTCTGCCGATAAACATTGTATCACATCTTTTCTGAAAATATTTTCTCTGAATGATTTTTCAGTATAATGATATTATACCACAGCACTGTGTGCTTGTCAAGTTTCTGAATAAAAATTCAGTGAAAAGTAATTCAGAAAGCTATACTGCTGATTTGATGACCTGGTATTGATAGTATGCCACCGGTGCATAAGTCAATCCTTATTATCTTCATATTCCGTCAGAAATATAACATCATCTGGCTTAGGCGCACTGAAACGGACATATTCCTTGCCCCCGTCAATCGCACATTTCTTACAGCTACACATTACATAGTCGTGTGTATACTTCGACTCTATTATATCTCCGCACAGCTTGCATTGAAGTCTGTTTCGCCTTATTTTCCTATGTTCCATATTATCATTCCTTTTTATCGAGCCAGTTATTAAATTATTACCTGACAAATTTACATTTTTGCTTACTGCCAGTGTCCTTCTGCCTGTCGGCGTTTCTTTTCTTCCTCGGCTTTTTCCAACAAGTCAAACCATACCTCTATCTGCGGCATTTCGCCTTTTCTGTAATCCAGTTCTTTTGTTATATCCTCAATTATTACCTGTACCGTTTTATCGTCAAGCATTGGCATATATCTTATCGTAAAATCACGCACAGTTGAAGGCGTATAGGTCTTTCGCCCCATTGAGTATCTTATGGCAGAATTGACGATAAGACCGAAATCCAAGTCTGCATAAGGAGCGAACCACTGTGCAGGACACAGCACAAGGTCTTTCTTTCCGTAATCTGTTATCAGAAATGCTATGTTATCCTTTTCAACACGGTCAAGTATCTCATCGAGCTTATCTCCAAGCTCATGACGTGAGATACGGGGCATATCTTCTGCTTTCATATTGATCTTGCTTTTTACCATTATGGTAAATCAGAGCAATGTAAAGATTGCTCATCGTAAATATATAGGTTGAGGTGATAATATGAAAGACGGTTATCGTCAGTTGGGTGATTATATCCGTCCTGTTGATTTAAGGAATACTGACGGACAGGAAACCAATTTGCTTGGCGTTTCTGTTCAGAAAAAGTTTATTCCATCAATAGCCAATACAGTTGGAACTGATTTCACAAAATATAAAGTTGTGAAAAAACGTCAGTTTACATACATTCCCGATACATCAAGGCGTGGCGATAAAATCGGTATTGCATTACTTGAAGATTATGACAGCGGAATTGTAAGCAATATATACACTGTATTTGAGGTAATTGATACAGAGCTATTACTGCCTGAGTATCTTATGCTTTGGTTTATGCGTCCTGAGTTTGACCGCTTAGCTCGTTTCAAATCACATGGTAGCGTAAGAGAAATATTTGATTGGGAGCAGATGTGTGCTGTTGAACTACCTGTTCCTGATATAGAGAAACAGCGTAAGATCGTAAAGGCTTATAAGACTATTACCGATAGAATTGCTCTGAAACAGCGGATAAATGATAATTTAGAAGCCCTTTTGCTATGTAAATATCATTTATTGTTTGATAATGATGAAGAAAAAACAAATTGTACCATAGGTGACTTTGGTGAGATAATCAGCGGGGCAACACCGTCTACTTCAATAAATGAGTATTTTTGTGATGAAGGTATAGCTTGGCTTACGCCAAAGGACTTGACTGCTACAGGAAAAAAGTTTATATACAAAGGTGAAACCGATATATCACAAGATGCTTATGATAGTTGTAGCACCAAACTTCTCCCCATAGGTACAGTATTACTTACATCACGAGCACCAGTCGGAACAGTGGGACTTGCCATGAGCGAGGTTTGCACTAATCAGGGGTTTAAGTCGATTGTTCCGAATACAGATATTGGTTCAGCTTTTATATATTGTTTTCTTAAAGATAATAAGTCACTATTAGATAGTCATGCATCTGGAACAACTTTTATGGAGATATCAGGAAATGTATTGAAAGCTGTACCAGCATTTATTCCCTCGAAGAAAAGACTTGATGAATTTAACTCTTATTCTCATACTATTTTCCAGCTGCAAAACAATAATGAGATAGAGATTGATATGCTTTCATCGCTACAGCAGACCATAATCAGTGGTATTTCAAGCAGCTAAATTATCATTTAATGTCAGTTTCATATCATATCAAGTATGATCTCAATATTCCGAGCGGGAGCAGTCATGTCAGGGGGTTCAAGGGTATTGCATTAAAATTTAAGTCGAGTGGTTATTAAGGCGTGTAGGCGTGTAAAGCCCATAACTGCGAGCTTTCTGCCGTGTGTACAGGACGTGTGACCGCAGAAACGGCGTGTAGCACACACGCTGTACCATCCCCAACACGCCACGGTTACACGCTCAAAACAGCGTATTTGCGTTGTTTACACGGGGACACGGCATTTTTACAAGTCGCTGTTTATATGGATGGATTTCAGGGAAGAATAAGAGAGAAGGAGCTGATTGCTTGGAAATATATGACAAACAGGACAAGGGCTATATCGAAGTGTGGCTCACAAACGAAGAACAAGAAATGTATGACCGCCGTGAGCTGTCGGAACAGCTCCTTTCGGGGGTGAAGAAAAAGCGGTGCAGGGTGGCGTTCTTCCTGTCGGGCAAGGACGAGCTGTATCCGAACACGGAAAATCTGCTTATCATGAATCTTGGGTGTGTGTAAACGCACCCTCTCTTTTTGTGCGCTGTGTCTATTGACAAAGTGGTATCACTTATGATACAATGTTGATAGCAGTTATCGTGCAATACTGTACAACACTGGAAAAAGGAGGATATCTTATGGAAGAAAAGCTGAAAATAGCCGGATATTGCCGTATTTCCGTTGATGAAGAGCTTGACCGTGAAAATACGTCTATCGAAAACCAGAAAGCGATCATCTCGGATTATGTTTCAAAGGCTTTCCCGAATGCAGAGCTTGATTTCTACGCCGACCGTGACCGAAGCGGCTACACATTTGAACAGCGTGAGAATTACCAAATTCTGCGTAAAAAGCTGTTCAACAAAGAATATGACATCATGATCGTCAAGGATTTTTCTCGTTTCTCACGCCGTACAAGCAGAGGACTTGTAGAGCTTGAAGATCTTCGTGATGCAGGAATGCGTATCATCTCGATTGGTGACGGTATCGACTTTCCGACCTCTGATGAGTGGATGGCGATACAGTTTCGTTTCCTTGTGAATGAAATGCCTGTCACGGACACTTCCAAAAAGGTCAAGGCTGTCATAAAACGCCGTCAGGAAGAAGGCAAGTGGATATGTGCCGTGCCTTACGGCTATGTGATGACGAACAGCAAGTCGATGAAGTTCAAGGTCGATGAGGAATGTGCCAATATCGTGCGGAAGATCTTTGAGCTGTATTCGGGCGGATGGGGCTATAAAAAAATTGCCAACTACCTGACCGATCAGCATATCCCGACACCGCGAAAAGTCGAGGAGATGCGAAAGGAAGCAGAGGGCGAGGAGTATGTTGTCCGCTCCAAGGAAGCGTGGAGCATCGTTACGATCAGCACGATACTCAGCAATGATTTCTATATCGGAACGCTCCGACAGAGAAAATACCGCCGCAAGAAGATCAACGGCAGTGATGAGAAATTGCAGGAGATAGACCATATCGTAATTGAAAACGATCACGAACCGATCGTGGATTACAGACTGTTCACGGTCGTGCAGGAGCAGATGAAGCAGCGGTCGGGCGGCGGATACCACGGTGTCAAGAAGTATGATAACATCTACACCGGGCATATCTTCTGCGGTGACTGCGGAAGTCCGATGTTTTCCATGAGCCGACCCGATATTCCACAGGCGTACACCTGCGGAACATACCACAAGCGCGGCAGAAAGGCTTGTTCTTCGCATCATATCCGTGTGAGTATGCTTGATGATATGCTCAAATCCTTCATTCAGAAGGTCAAGGAAAACTCCGAGGATATGCTTGCCGACCTGCAAAAGTCCATCGACAGGGAAAAGAAGGAGACCAGCACCAGTAAAAACATGGTGGAAGTCCTGATGCAGAGGATAGAGGACCTGAAAACGGAGCTGAAATTCCTGAACCGTCAGCACGTCAAGGACATCGCCAAGCACCCCGAGCAGGAGGATATGCTGGAGGAAGTCTATCAGGAGCAGGTCACCGACCTGATGAAGCAGATCGAAGGCTGCCGCAGTCAGATCGAGCTTGCAACGGACAAGCACAATGCCATTGTCAAGATGAACCGCACCGCCTCTACGGTAATTGAGGTGTTCGACTCCATACTGAACAAGGAGAAGCTCTCCAAGGTGGATGTGGATTTCATCGTTGACCGTATCGACATCTTTGAAGACCACATTGACATCAAGCTCCGCTCGGACATTGACGCTCTGCTGACAACAGGACTTGATCCCGAGCTGATGCCCGAGGTTGAGGAGGTCGGCGTAAATTTTGAGCAGGACACTAAGATCATAGACCTATCGTCACTAATCGCCCATATTCCGCACAGAAAGGGCGATATTCTTAGTGTCCACCTTATCAGTGACGGCGACCCCCTCGAAATATATACAAACAGCGACGGAGAGGTCATCTTCAAGAAATACTCCGCAATAGACGAGATGAGTGAAAACGCCGTCTATGTAGCGGATATTATGTACAAGATAGCAGGCTGTCCCGTTGTGATATTTGATAAGGATCATGTATCCGCATCGGCAGGCGTTCCCAAAAAGGAATTTGCCGAGCGGCGTGTGACCGACCAGCTCGAAGAGCTCATGGACAGCCGCGGACATTACTTCTGCCACAGTGGGGATAACAACAATTTCTACCCTGCCGAGGGTGTTGAGCGCACCGCGATAGCCGCCGTACCCATTATAACGGCAGGAGATGTTTCAGGAGCGGTAGCCTTTATGAGCAGCGAGAAATGCACCGAGGTAACCGACCTGCAAAAGAGTCTGATAAACGCTTCGGCTCAGTTCCTTGCGCGGCAGATAGAGGGGTAAAGCGAAAAAGCTTTGCCTCTTTCATCAGCCGCAGATCATGCAACTGATGATATTGCTTCCCGTGCTTCATAAAACCCTTTCATATTCGGTTGGCGAAGCAAAAAAACAGGCCGCACATCAAAATAGTGCAGCCTGTTTTTATATTATTTTATTTCAAGCCTCTTGGTAACGGGCTCCTGTGCCTTTTTCTTAGGCAGGTCAATGATTAGCACGCCGTTCTTGTACTCAGCACTTATGCCGTCGGAATCAACGTCAGAAATGCCGAAGCTTCTCTTATACGAGCCGTACGAACGCTCTCTGCGGATATAATTTCCCTTGTCGTCCTTTTCGTCGTTTTCGGTCTTGTGCTCGGCGGAGATAACAAGATAATCGTCCTTGATGTCGATATTGATATCCTCCTTCTCGAAACCGGGGAGCTCGGACTCCATGACATACCTGTCACCATCGTCCCTGATATCGGTACGGCAGGAGTTCATTGGCATTGTGTCGCCGAAGAAGTCCTTATCGAAGTCATTGAAAATATTAAAAAGGTCATATCTGTTCCTTCCAAAGGGTGTAAGTCCATACATAAATCATACCTCCAAAATTTTAATTGTACAGCTTATCATCAAGCTGTATTTATTCTTTACATTCTTCCTCAACGTTATTCATTGGTATCGCTTCCTTTCGTTTCATTATCTGTATTATAAGCTCTGTTTTTGAAAGAATTATCAAGAATATGTGACAGCAAGATGAAAATTAGCACTCTCAAGCCGAGAGTGCTAATTTCATTCCTTATGATAAATTAT
>R05__coassemble_360_pt1 | contig 23127 bp, 33 predicted proteins | sample R05__metabat2_low_PE_032 | metagenome-assembled genome bin R05
AGTTTAGTCTATTTGGACTTCGTTGGATAGGGTGGTTTCTTTTTAGGCGGTTACCTTCGACTCGGGGATTACTCATATTGCTTTACAAATTTTCTGCACATTTGAGCCTTCCCAAAATGAGAGCAAAATGGTTGACAAAGTAAATAAAATATGGTATCATTATCTTAACAAGAAGTAGTTTAAGAGGCAGAATAGCAGGGCAAAGGCTAACGCTTTGAGCGAAGTGCGAAAATGCTTGTTCAAACGGCAAGCTAAAAGAGCTGTCCTTTGTACACTGATGACGGTTCAATTCCGTCCTCTTGTTAAGAGAGAGAGTACCACATCGGTATTCTCTTTTTTTTTAGGAGGTGAAACTATGGCAAAAGGCAGCAGAGGCGGCAAGATCGGAGCTGGAGGAACAGGTGGAGCAGATTTTTCAGCACAAGCTCAAAAAATATCAAATCCTACAACAAAGCAAGATTTTCTCGACAGAGCTGAGTTCATAGCGGAAGTTAGTGAAAATGCAGCATACACTTACAGCGTCAGCACCTCAGAATGACAGAACTATGGTAAAGACAGAACATACATCAAGCTCAATCAGTATAATTCCTCCGATGGTAGACTGTAACCCGCCTTACAATCATTCTCAGGTTGACGTTGGATATTTGACCTTCGGCGAGTATTGTTTCTATCATTTCGGATGTGTTTTTCAACTCCTCACGGCGTTTCTTGCAGACCTCATCGTAATTTCTGAGGTCTGCAATTTTATTCTCGAGAGTACGAATTTCTGCCTCTCTCTTTTCAATCATAAGCTCAGAGATATCAATACGTTCACAGGAGCGCTGCTTTTCTTCAAGCAGCTTCTTCTGTTCAATAAGCGTTTCACGATACATTCTCCTCACCTCCTTCAAATGGGTATAAGAAAACCGCTCATTGCTGGGCGGTTTATTTTTTATTCCAATCAGGATTGTATTCATATTTATCACAGTTTACTGGCTGATCACTACCGACTGGATTTTGGTATATTGATAGAGGGATATGATTTGGATATACACTGCAAGCAATCCACGGAGCTTCGTCAAGCTCTTTGTATTTTTTACAAGTAACGCATTTTCCTTCTTTTAACATACTATCCCCCCTAATTGAAAAAATAATTATAGATTTTTAGCCAAGAATTCCATTTGCTTTCAGAGTAATCGTTTATGCTGCTAACTTCAATCATTGCCATTGAATCTGCAACATATTCATTTTTGCTAAGAAGAGAATTTTTAGACGGTGCATTTTTCAACATTTTTGTTTCATCAGGTAAACCTTATGTACTTTAGCCCTTGGATTATCTACTTCACTTCTGGATATATAGTGCATATATTCGTGTGTGATAAGATAATCAGTGTTTTCAAAACCTTTAGGAAGAAGTTTCTGCTTCTTCATTCTTGCAAGGAAATCAGCAGTTGCCTCAGCACTGTTCATATACTTAGCATTGAGATGTAAACTCAAGTCAGGCGATACCATTGCAAAATCAGCATCGGACATCGTATCGTCAACAAATATCTGTGAAAAACTCTTCTTGTGCTTAGCTTTCAGATTGTTGACCTGCTCAAGCATCGGTTGAATAACTTCATTATTTTTGAGCTTATCAAATTTGACGTTTCCTGCTCCAAGAACCTCTTTAGCATACTTGTAAGAATCTTCGACTTGTTTTTTGTCTTCTTTGACTTCATACTGTTTTTCACCTAATGTAAATCCAGTATCTGCCGACATCTTCAAATTCTCTGTCTTTATTATACCACTTTCACCGGAATTGTCAATAGACTGTTTGTTAACATCTATCCTCGTCTTGGAATACGAAAGGTTATACTCCTCAGCGTGTTCAGCCATAAACGTTTCAAGGCGGCTCTTGACATATTCATCCTTGTTGATTTTTTCGCCCCTGCGGATTTTAGCGTCAGCAGTATTGGCGGCTTTCATTCGCCGCTGCTGATAATCAACGTTGAACTTCTTACGCTGCTGTTCAGTAGCTCCGTTATTCACAAGGATAGGCACGGACGAAGCGACTTTGGTTTGAGTCTTGTTGGAAATGTACCTATATCAGTTGTATCGTAGTATTTTTGTATATAAGTGGTCAGAATAACTATACCTTTCTCGAATAATATCCAAAAATGTCTGTTGGATGTATGCATCGCAAAGGCGAACGTGATATCACATATGGTGGAACTGCTGCAACAAGCAAAAACGACTCACAGGCTTTCTGTGTAATGAGGAAGAATAATACTTACCCCGATTATGGCTGTAATAATTTCAAAAAATGGACTTATCTGAAATAAAACGCAAAAATATCTCTATTGCAATCCGACATCAGTCATGGTATAATATGAAAAAACATAGTTAGGAGCGATATTATGCCGTTAATGTTTATTCGTGATGATATAACAAAGCTGAAGGTCGATGCAATAGTAAATGCCGCAAACATTTCCCTTCTCGGCGGAGGCGGAGTTGATGGAGCTATCCACCGTGCTGCCGGACCAAAGCTGCTGGACGAATGCAGGAAACTCGGTGGCTGTGAGACCGGAAAGGCAAAGCTGACCAATGGCTACAAGCTTCCTGCCGGACACATCATACATACCGTCGGACCTGTCTGGAACGGCGGAAAGAACAATGAGCCTAAGCTGCTCCGAAGCTGTTATAAAGAATGCCTTAAACTCGCAGCGGAGAACAAGTTCGAGAGTATCGCATTTCCTCTTATATCATCAGGAGCATATGGCTACCCTAAGGAGCAGGCTTTGAAAATCGCTGTGGACAGTTGTTCGGAGTTTCTAAAGACTCATGATATGGACATAACTATCGTGATCTTCGACCGGGAGTCGTTTGATATAGGAAGGAAGAAGCTGAAAGATATCCAAGCGTTTATTGATGATAATTACTATGATGAATCAAGAACCTGGGCGTATACAGCAGCTGCAGGTACTCCCGGAGATTTAAATGACGTCCTTCGTCCATTCAAAAAGAAGGCTTCTAATAGGAGAGATATAATTCATACAGCTCATTCAGTTCATTCAGATTTTACTGTTCTTGAAGATGCCTGCGCTGAAACTCTGGAAGAAAAGCTGAAAATGATAGATGAGAGCTTTACAGAGATGCTTCTGAGAAAGATAGACGAAAAAGGAATGAAAGATGTGGATTGCTATAAAAAGGCAAATATCGATCGGAAGTTGTTCTCAAAAATACGCTCAGACAAGGATTATCACCCCAAAAAGGTCACTGCTGTTGCATTCGCTATAGCCCTTGAACTGGATATTGAAGAAACTAAAGAGATGCTTTTAAAGGCAGGCTTCGGACTGTCAAATTCAAGTAAATTCGATATTATTGTCCGATATTTTATTGAAAGCGGTAATTATAATATCTATGAGATAAATGAAGCTCTGTTCCAGTTTGATCAGGTTCTGATCGGTTCATAAAATGTCGCTTTGAAAGCGACCACTCTTCTCTTGAAATATGGTATCATATGATCACAGAAGAAAACAGATCGCCAATTTCAAGGAGGAATCATTATGAAAAACAATATTACAGAACTCGTACTTATACTCGATCGTTCAGGTTCAATGGCGGGACTTGAAAGCGATACTATCGGAGGCTTTAATTCAATGATCGAAAAGCAGAAAAAGCTTGATGGAAAGTGCTATGTTTCTACGGTTATTTTCGATAATGAGAGCGAAGTCCTTCATGACAGAATAGACCTTGCGGAAGTCCCCAAGATGACCGACAAAGAATATTTCCCACGTGGATGTACTGCTCTTCTTGATGCTATAGGCGGTGCAATACACCACATCGGGAATATCCACAAATATGCCCGTAAGGAGGATGTTCCTGAGCACACCCTTTTCTGCATCACAACCGACGGCATGGAAAATGCCAGCCGGAAATATGATCTGAAAAAGGTCAAGGAAATGATAGAAGCCAAAAAAGAGCTTGGCTGGGAGTTCATCTTTATAGGCGCTAGTATTGATGCGATATCCGCAGCTGCTGATATCGGAATATCTGCGGACAGAGCTGTCAACTATACAGCATCTGAATGCGGTACAGCATCTGTATATGACGCAATGTCAGCTGTAGCTTCATCAGTCAGAGAATCCGTCCCTATCGGAAAGAACTGGAAGAAAAAGATAAAATGATTTCTTTCGGAAGGATGAGTTGTATGACTAAAGTGAAGATACCAAAACATCTACCAAAATGCAAGGAATGTCCATACAAACTTGGACTTATCAAATGCGTAAAAAATCCTTGTCCGGATTGCATTGCAAGCGGAGAAAAGACCGACCCTTTCAGGAATATAATAAAGAAGTGAGGTAAGCGGAATGGCAAATATACAATTTTCCCGCACTCAGAAATGCTGTCTGCTATGCAAACACTGGAATGGTGCGATCGGCAGTACCACTATCGGAATAGTTCGCGGCGGTATGTTATTCACTGCTGACAACTCCGAGAAGCATTCCTGTTTTAAAAAAGGCAGCGGAATAGAAACGCTTGCAACTTATACCTGTCAGTATTTCAAGCAAAGGTATGAAGATTGATCGTTTAGTATCACTGGAACAGTTTCGGTTTTCGCATGCATATGAAAGGAGTTCCTTTATGAGAATTCTTACAGATGAAGAAAAGAGAGAATATCCCTACTGCTTAGAAGATAATTTTGTACTTATTAAAATCGGAAAATACATGTGTAAATGCGCACATTTGTGTGATGAAACATGTGTATACTCCATCACACCCGAACCCGATGAAGAGGGCTTAGAGCTTATAAGGAACTCCCAGTGATGGGAGTTCTTTTTTTGTTAAGAGGCAAAAATGTCGCCTTTACGGCGACCATTTTTTTGGAAATGCTGTATAATATAAGCAGAAGATAAACACATCATGACGATCCAAAAGAAAGTGAAAGGGTGAGCTATATGACCATCATAGAATTATTATCAAAGCCGCATTTCATCATTTCAGAATACCTCGGGGAGTTTGTCCTCGAAGAAGAAGATTACAATTCGATCCGGAAAGGAAATCTTCTTCAACTTGATGGAAATTTATCTCAGGATATATTAATTCAGACGTTTTCCTTATTCATAGAGGAGTGGGCTTATGTCATCGACATATTTGAGGAATTTGTCGATGAATTTTACGCTAAATCTCTTACCTCTTGTTGGATTCATAACCGTAATTTGCAGAAGATAAATAAAGAAGGTGCAAATTTCATAGACTTAAGGCAACACCGCACAATTGCCAAGCGGTGAAAAACATGGTATAATAGGAATATGGAAACACAACTGACACTGGCCATGATGAACGATGAGCTGGGACAGGCCAGAACCAGCAAAAAAGAATTTCTGGATAAAATTGAAAGCATCGTACCGTGGGATACATTCATAGGAATCATTGAGCCGTGCTATTACAAAGGAGAGCGCGGCAATAAACCGTATCCGCTGGAACTGATGCTGAGAATCTTTCTGCTGCAAAATCTTTATGATCTTGCTGATATGCGCGTTATGACGGAAGTCATTGACAGCCGTGCGTTCTCAGAGTTTTGCGGAGTCACTTCGCCGGATGATGTACCGGACGGCGATACGATCGGCAGATTCAGAAATCTTCTTGAGAAAAACGGCATTCAGGATAAAATCTTTGCATCGGTTGTGAAGATTCTTGAAGAACGAGGGCTCATTCTGAAAAAAGGAACGATCGTGGATTCTACTTTGATTGCAGCACCTTCCTCCACAAAAAATCGTTCAAAGAAGCGAGATCTGGAGGCTCATTCGACGAAAAAGGGCAAACAGTGGCATTTCGGATACAAGGGACATATCGGCGTTGACGAAGAAAGCGGACTTGTGCATCATGTCAAGGTGACGCCTGCAAATGATGCGGATGTCATGGCAGTTCCTGATCTGCTTTACGGAGAAGAAGACCGGGTAGGCGGCGATTCCGGATATCTCGGCGCTGACAAACGTGATGATGCCGTCAAAAAGAACAAAGCAGGCAAAAAGATCAAATACAATATAAATCGCAGACCTTCATCTCTGAAAAACCTCTCCCGAAGCGGGCAATACTATGCAAAGAAAAAGGAACATGAAAAATCATCCGTAAGATGTAAAGTTGAACACGTCTTTGCAATCGTAAAACGACTATTCCGATATCGAAAAACACGATATCGGGGTCTGCGAAAACAGACCGCCAAACTGAATATCATGTTCGCATTGGCGAATCTGTATCTGGCTGACAGGAAATCCCTGACGGCTTGATTCAGTGCGCCCTGCGATCGAAAAATGAACATATCTATGCGTATTCAGCTTTTGGACTGGCTGCGCCTTTTTCTTTTTTGTTATATATGCGGTGTTGCCTTATATATATTTTACCATATTTACGCTGTTTTGTACAGTACTTGATGGGTTCAGATTTGCGGAATTAGGTTAATTATACCACATGAGAGCTGAAAGGTCAATCGGCAGATGGTGCACCACCCCACCTCATCTTCAAAACTGTTCTGCGGCTTTGCGTCGAAACCCTGTCGGACTCTTGCCTGTGAGTTTGCGAAAGCGTCTGCTGAAATAGAGAGGGTCGCTGTAACCCACCGAAACAGAGATCTCAGCGACAGTCATCAAGGTAGAGCGCAACAACTTTTCTGCCTCTGCCATTTTTATCCTGTCATGATACTGTTGCATGGTCTGTCCTGTCTCAGCTTTGAAAACCGCCGCCAACCGCTTGTAGCTGAGAAAGAACCTGCGCTCCAAAGCCGCAGCCGAAAACGGTTTGGAGATATTCTCGCTGAGATACTGCGCTATACTTCCGCTCAGACTTTGAGTCTCTGACAGGCGGCTCTCTCCCAGAACAAGGAAAGTTAGCAACTCTGCGAGCTTTAGGTCAAGCAGCCAAACCTTGCATATATCGTCAGAAGAGGCATATTCATTAAAGCTCAGAATCCTGCGTTCTGTTTCACTTTCCCGAAGTCCCGAGAGCTTCTTCGGCAGGTTTGCTGAAAGCTGATCGGCATTAGGCTCACCGCTGTGAAAATGGCAGTAGAACCATCTTGTGCCTCTTGGAATCTCCATTTTTCCGAAATGCCTGATACCGCTTTTAAGAAAGAACAGGTCTCCGCTGCCTATCTCATAGTCGATACCGTCCTCGGTCACATAGATCGTCCCTTCAAGTACATATATCAAAACGTGAAAATCGATTATCCTGTCGGCGTGGTAAAATGGTTCGGACGATGCCAGCAGTCCGCTCCCACAGCAGCTCGGCAGCACACGGTTGGTGAAAGCTATTTCGTTCAAGACTATCCTCCATATAATTAAGACTATTTTCTATTTTTTTATACTGATGATAAGATTATAATACATATAAGCAAAAAAGTCAACCTTTATATGACACAGGAGATGATCGTTTTGAAAACTATGAACAGCATACCCGTAAGTGCATACAAGAGCAATGGATTTATCGGCAGTTATCAGGAACTTGTTCGTCGTGAGATGATACCTTATCAGTACCGAGTTATGAGAGATGAAGCAGGTACTGAAAAAAGCGGCGTGTTCTCCAATTTCATCAATGCCGGCAAAGCGCTGAGAGGTGAGGAGCATGGAGATTTTTACGGAATGGTTTTTCAGGATAGCGATGCCGGGAAATGGCTCGAAGCGGTAGCTTATTCGCTGGCGGCAACACCTGATGAGACCCTGGAGAAGCATGCTGATGAACTTATAGATCTCATCGCCGCAGCGCAGGACGCTGACGGCTATCTCGATACCCGATTTACCATATCCGACAGAGATAAGCGCTGGACGAACCTTCTTGAAGCGCATGAGCTTTACTGCGCAGGGCATCTTATTGAGGCTGCCTGCGCTTATTTTGAGGCCACAGGCAAGCGCAGGCTATTAGATGTTATGCTCAGATGCGTCGGGCATATATACAGACGTTTTATCAAAGACGGCAAGCCGGGCTTCCCCGGGCACCCGGAGATAGAGCTTGCACTGATGAAGATGTACCGCATCACCTCAGACAGCAGATGTCTGGAACTTGCTGAGCATTTCATCAATATCCGAGGCCAGGATCCTGATTTCTACAAAAAAGAGAAGGCAGCCTATAACTGGACAGTCTGGGGCAACGATGCTTCGGATTATAATTATCAGCAGAGCTCTCGGCCTGTACGCCGGCAGACAGAGGCAGTAGGACACGCAGTGAGAGCGGTCTATCTTTACACCGGTATGGCAGATCTCGCATCCGAGACAGGTGACAAAGAACTGTTTAAAGCTTGCCGCCGTCTTTGGGAGAGTATCGTGAACAGGAAGCTTTATATTACCGGCGGCATTGGTTCGACCGTTCACGGCGAGGCTTTCAGTGTGGACTACGATCTTCCGCCCGACACGGCATATTCTGAGACCTGTGCGGCTATCGGGCTTATGTTCTTTGCCTATCGTATGCTTGAAAACGAGGTAAGCGGCGAATACGGAGACGTTATGGAGCAAGTCTTTTACAACACCATTCTTGCAGGGATTCAGCTTGACGGACGGGGCTTCTTCTATGTCAATCCACTTGAAGCAGTTCCCGGTATATCCGGCACAGCCCCTACGCACCGTCATACTCTGATAAAGCGTCCCGGTTGGTACGCCTGTGCCTGCTGCCCTCCGAATGCTGCCAGGCTTATATCCTCTATCGGTAAATACGCCTACGCTGAAAACGAAGATACAGTTTACTGCCACCTATACGCATCCGGTGATGTGACCTTTGAGAGCGGAGTTCGGCTTTGCTGCAAAACAGACTATCCCTATGATTTCACTGTAAGCTATAAAGTTTCCGGCATCAAGACGCTATCGTTAAGGATACCTCATTGGAGTAAAAAGACAGAGTTTTTCATTAACGGCGAGCCTGTATCACCTGTTATCAAAAACGGATATGCCTATATTCCCGTATCCGATGAAGACGAGATAAGACTTGTGCTTGACGGCACACCGAGATTTGTTTTCCCCTCTGAGAGGATACATTCCGTTTCGGCGAAAACAGCACTTTGTATGGGGCCTCTGGTCTATTGCTTTGAAGGTGCCGATAACAGCGACGTTATATCTTCATGCGTTGATACCAAAGCTGAGATAAGTCAGGCAGCCCCCGACAAGAAACTACCGAATGGCGTTATCCGGCTTGCTGTGAAGGGTTATATAAGAGAACATCAGGAGAGACTTTACTCCTGCGAGCCGCCGAGGATGAAACATTGCGATCTGATAGCGATACCATATTCTCTGTGGGGCAATCGAGGCGAAAACGCTATGAGAGTCTGGATGGATAGAGCCTGATGATTAGGTCGACAGCAGTTGCGAGGTCAGCGCTTTTTATAATTTTGAAAAATGGTTATCCGAGCAGTCGTTTGCACCAGTATGGAGCGCTCATGCAGTGTGTTGAACCAGTAACGGGATCCTCGTTTATACCATACTTTGGAGCAAATACCCGTGAAACGCAGTCATATTCCGTACCCTTGGCAGTGACAGCGACACAAGCACCGTCCAGCTTTGATAAAAGTTCCATATCAGGCTGCAAGTCCTGAACTTCATCCTCATCACGCAGAATGAACAGTATATCCCTGTCTTTGTATGCAGCAAGAGGTATAGTACCAAGAGCTTCGATCATGGTATCTGTTATCTCGATATGTTCCAGTCTATAAGCCGGAAACTCCATTCTTGTCAATTCTCCGGACTTTCGTACAGTAAACTCACCAATTTGGCCGTAGAAGTTGAGAGTATCCGTATTCTGAGCATGGTAATTGAAAATAACAAAAGCAGTAGCAAGTGTAGCGTGACCACAGAAGTCTATCTCACTCTTGGGAGTAAACCAGCGGATATGGTAACGGTCATTCTCTTTGACAACAAACGCGGTTTCAGACAGATTATTCTCTGCAGCGATATTCTGCATGATATCTTCACTTGGGAACGAATCAAGAACACATACAGCAGCAGAATTCCCCGAGAATATTTTATCTGTGAAAGCGTCAACGATGTATTGTTTCATTTGTTTCTCCTGTTCTATGAGAATGTGATATTAGCCTAAATCTTGATTCTGACATAATACTTCGTATCGTCTTGATGATGGATATATCCACCATTATTCAGCATAACTCTGAGAGAAGCTGGATTATCTCTGTTTACACGCAGATATATCTCATCTTCCTGAACATCGTCTCTTATCTCATCGATGAGGAGTTTTAGTCCATGAGAAGCATAGCCTTTGCCGCGATATCCAGGAGCTATGTAATAGCCAACGTGTCCTGCTCCCTCAATAAGCGACTGGCATAGATAATGGCGAAAGTGAAAAGTGCCTACGATATTATCATCATCCCACAGGTAATAGACCGTCTGAGGAACATATCCTTCCGGTAACTTTTCGCCCTTTGATTGAGCAATAATTGTTTCAAGAGCAGTATCAAAATCTTCACAGCTTATACCATGATAGTCGTTGAGAAAACCGTTCTCATCTACAGGAATACCGCGTTGAAAGAGCCATTCTTTCTCAATATCTTCGTAGTTAGCAGATTTTAGTATCAGCATATTTGCCTCGTTTCATTTCTCATCATTTTTTGAGATTTAGTGAATTATTATTTTGTAGCATACGAGTATAATATCATATCACAGCAGACGTGTCAAGTGTTCAGAAAAGATGGTGCAGTAGTTAATTATAGCATAGTTTGAGAACAGCTCCCCGGCACAAAGGCCGGAATTTAAGCGAAAAAAGCAAGCTGTCCTGATTACTGGTTGGAAGATACTGTGTGTTCAAACTTGATTAAGTTGTTTCAAGTTCAATTATTCGTATTATTATGCGGATAGAAGACTCTCTTGAAGTCTTTGTTTTTGTTGTTATCACCGTTGCCAGATGTACCAGTCTGAACTTGATAAGAGATAGGCTTAGGCATTTTATTCTTCTTTTCGATAATGAGTTCAACCGGCTTCTGTATGATATCAGCCATTCTCTGAGCCATAGCGTAGTTGAGTTTGTTGGTGGGATGAAGCATTTTACCGGTTTCAAGGTTAGTTGTACCCACAAAACCATGTCCATGATAGTCAGAACTTAATGTTTGCTTTTTGTGATTTCCTATCAGAATCGGATGTTCTTCTTTGAGCGGTTCCAATACCTGATTGATTATCTCCATTGACGTTTCAGCATCAGGAGCTGTCTCTGTCAGGAAAGACATCATGAAGTGAATAAACTGATTCTTTCCGTCATTTCCATGATATTTGGCATAAGCCTCAAACTGTTCCTTTGCTGTTGCCGGATCATAACAGTCCACGCCGTATCCTCTCAATCCAACGCAGTATTCGTTCGCTGGATACTTTGTAGCATTCTTAACATACTCCTCACCGCCATCTGCGTGAGTTATTACTTTGATGATATCAATTTTCTTTTCCATAACTTTCTTGCTTCCTCCTGAGCTTTCTTGACCATTTCAACGTTTCCTGTTTCTGCACCTTCTAAGCTGAAGTTGATGATAGTTTGCATTTTAGCAAGTAGTAACGGATAATTCTTATCATCACTACCCTTGTTTTGAAGCCTGCGATTTGCTTCTTTCGAGAATGAAGTTTTCTTCTCCTTAGCAACTCTCTCGATTTCAGCGATTGTATCGTTCGGAATCCTCAGTGTCTTGGGAGTTGTACCAGTTTTCATGAGTTTAACCTCCAGTTAATAAAAATTCAAGAATGATGACAAATTGAGAAGAAGTATCGAAACATTGTACCCACAACATCCACATTTCTTCTCAAAAGAATAGTTCCTTTAGGTTATACTTATACGCGCATGTGCGTGTATAGAATAATAAATATATTTAATTTGAAATTAAATAATTTAGAATAATTAGAATAATTAGAATATTTATAATAAAATAATTGCAGGTAATAAAGTACATTTGTCATACATTCTTACTGCATAGTACAAACTCAGACAAAAAAATATCCTCCCGACCAATCGAGAGGATAGAATCATATTCAGAAAAACGAAAGTTGGTTGTTGATCCAGCTGACCTGCTCCGCCTGATGAATGACTTCACCTTCGTGGAGAGTTCCGACAAGGAACGGAGAGTCAGGATCGTGCAGACGAATATTCCGTCTCACGTTCTCTATGCTTGTATTGGCGTAGCAATAACGGCAGAGGTGAGCACAGGTATCATAAGCGCCGATATCAGTACCGAGAACGCAGCTGCATTCCGCTCGCTGCGATTTCTTTTTCGGAATATCAAGAGAACAACCGATTGCCGCTTCAAAAGTCTCCTGAGTCATACAGCCGTTACAGTCAACGCCGTATGGTGCAAGGTCCTTTCCCTCAGCACAGGCTTTTATCGTTATGCCATAACGCTGTCCTATATCAGCAAAAGCCTTACCAATAGCGATACGCTCCTGGGGAGTTACTGTTTTTGCCTGTGGGAAATTGCGTGTAACCTTATCATACAGGTCAATGAAGCTGATAACACATACTGTAGTATAACCAGAAAGGGTTCTGCACATCTCCTCGAAGTCTGAGATATGACGGGCGAGCGTGTATGTGCCGTCAATGAAGATCGGATCGTATCTCCAGCCGATGCAGTTGACTCCGACTGCTTTTGAGAGCGTTATGAAGTCCTGCATAACCTGCTCCTTCGGCGGAACATTCGGTTCAACGTCTTTTCCGTAGGGAGTTATCGTAACGAACCAGTATTGATGAAAGCGTTTGAGTTCGTCCAAGTGTTTCAGCATTGTTGCAGGATTCTTGGTACAGAAGGCTATACAGTCCACGACATCAGGATCAAGCTCATATCGTGTAATCCAGTCCTGACGGTATGGATTTCGCACAAGAACATAGCCTTCGCGTATCCTGTTCATGAACCAGTCAGAGTAAAATGCGGGGATATCAGTCCGCATACCTGTGTTTATTATCATTTTTCTTCCTTTTTCTCAGGCAGTGATACGAATGTATTACTGCTTTTTGTTTATATCTCTTAGCCGCCCGTCATGGGCGGCACAATAACGCCGAAGCATGCAAAATTTGATCGTCTATATGCAATCATACCATAAGTCTCCCTATTGTTCAAGCACATGATAACCAGATTCAAGACTTTTCCGAGAATTTCAAAATTTCATATATATATGATTACTACGTAATCGATTATTTCAAAAAAGCTTTTGGAAGTGATTTGGCTATATTTCCGGATTTTTTGATCTTTCATATATATATTATTAATCTGAATACATAGCAAAGGTATTCGAGAATAATGTAAAGGAGGATCAAAAATGCCAGACAACAACCGCTATCTGACCTGCGGAGTTGACAGCACTATACCACTTGAAATTCAGCTGTTTCTATGGGAATGTGTAGAGCATATGCCTGCTCCGAAGGACTATTTGCAGGTATTCAATCTGGAGCAGGTGGGCTGTATGCAGTCTATCACTCACCGGAGTGAAGAACCGGAATACCGCAGAGTATACCTGCTCCCATCTGATAGTCCTATCACGGAAAAACTATACATAATCGACGATGGCGACCACAGCACCATGTTGCTTGCAAGTGAATACTGAACATTTATGCCGCTCCTTCGGGAGCGGCTTTTCTGTTATATCTGTTTTCGGGAGGTGATAACTATGGACATACTTGACGAGCTTGCGGAGAAGTTCGCTCTGACGCTGGATTCCCAGCTCTGTAATGATAGCAATTATCTGAAATCAACTGCATTGTTGCACGAGTTTTCAGAAGGTCTGTCAGCTGAGAAGTCTGCGGAGCTTGACGATATCGCAGCCGGTCTGACATCGGCTGCATTCAATGCAGGAGTTCGTTCCGGACTGAAATTAGGAGCAAGGATAGCCGCCAGTCTTATCGGCAGCGAAAAATGAACATAAACACAACAGCCGTCCTTCGGGACGGCTTCACTATTTTATGGAGGTCTAAAAATGGAAGAAAACAAACTTTACTGCTCCCACTGCGGAGCACTTATCGGCGACGATGACTACGAAGAGGTCAATGGAGAAATAGTCTGCACAGACTGTTATGAGCATCACACTACGACCTGCGACCGCTGCGGAAATACTATATGGCTTAACGAAAGCGAAGGAGACGAATATACAACGCTTTGCCGTCACTGTTATGAAAATCACTATACTCGCTGCTCCTTTTGTGATGCGCTTCTCCACGAAGATGATGCCTATCACCTTGACGGCTATGACTACTGCTCTGAATGCTACCACGATGAAGTCGATAAGTCGCGTAGTATCCATGATTATGGCTACAAGCCTGAACCTATTTTCTATGGAGATAGTTCACGATATTTCGGCGTAGAGCTTGAAATTGACGGAGCAGGAAAAGACAGCGATAATGCCGATGATATACTTTCAATCGCCAACAGAGACAATGAACATATCTACATAAAGGGCGACGGATCTCTTGATGATGGTATGGAGATAGTATCACATCCGATGGATATTAATTATCACAAACAGTACTGCTGGGAAGAGATAATGAAAAAGGCTATATCACTGGGATATCGTTCGCATCAGACTTCAACCTGCGGACTTCATATCCATGTCAACAGAGAGAGCCTTGGAGAGACACAGGAGGAGCAGGGTGAGGTCATCAGCCGTATTCTGTACTTCGTGGAACATCACTGGAATGAGCTGCTGAAATTCTCTCGTCGCTCCGAGTACAGTATGAATCGCTGGGCAGCTCGCTATGGTTATGAACATTCACCGAAGGCTATCCTCGATAAAGCTAAGAAAGGAAACAACGGCAGGTATGCAGCTATCAATCTTATGAACTACGCAACCATAGAGTTCAGAATGTTTCGTGGTACGCTCAAATACAACACCTTTATTGCTGCGCTCCAGTTGGTGAACATGATTTGCGATGTGGCAGTATACAGCTCCGATGACGGTATTGCTAAAATATCGTGGAGCGACTTTGTTGCAGGTATCACGGAACCTGAGCTGATACAGTACCTGAAAGAACGGCAGCTCTATGTCAACGATGCAGTCAACACCAGTGATGATATCTGAGGAGGTCAAAATGAAAAAATATACGATGATTAGAAGGATAAGGCGAGCTCCCTCACCGTTTCTGAAAAACAATCCTTTGCTTGAAATACTGAAATATGTTGCCGTAATAATCGGCAGCTACGCTCTTTCAAAGCTGGAGGAGTTCATAAACAAACATGAAGATACTATCGAAAAATAAGGAGGAATGAAATATGTGTTCATTATTTGGCTGGTTAGACTATCAGGGCATCGTTCCCTACAAGATCAAACGCAAACTCACTCAGGCTCTTGCAAACGCCGCTGAGGAGAGAGGAACTGACGCTGCCGGAATCAGCTACGTTCACGGCAAGGATGTAGTGATTTTCAAGCGTCCGAAGCCTGCACACAAGCTGCATTTCAGCATACCTGAGAGAACTGCCGCTGTCATGGGTCACACAAGAATGACAACGCAGGGCAATGAGAAATTCAACTATAATAATCACCCCTTCCCCGGTTTTGCCGGGGACACGGCTTTTGCTTTCGCCCACAATGGCGTGCTGTGGAACGACAAGGAGCTGCGTAAAGAAAAGCAGCTTCCGTATACCCACATTGAAACAGATTCATACGTTGCAGTCCAGCTCCTCCAGCAGAGTGATAAACTGGACTTCGGCTCACTCAAAGAAATGGCTGAGACGGTGGAGGGCAATTTCACATTCACTGTGCTTGACCAGAACAACAACCTGTACATTATTAAAGGAAGCAATCCAATGTGTCTGATCCACTTCCCGGCGCTTGGACTGTACGTCTACGCAAGCACCGAGAGCATTATGAAAAATGCTCTGAAGCGTGTAGGACTGCACAAATTCTCATACGAGCGTGTTCAGACTGATGAAAGCGACATTCTGAGGATAGACAAGACCGGTGTCATCGAAAGATCAGAGTTCGAGCCAAGGCTGTTCCGTTCAAGATACGGTGGCTGGCACGACTGGGAAGCAGAATACTACAGCGTACATGAGGAACTTTTGCTTGCGTACTGTGGCTGCTACGGAGTTGATAGTTCTGATGTGGAACTACTGCTTGAATACGGATATACTTGCGACGAGATCGAGGAAATGCTTGCAGACCATGATCTGCTCAACTCAGCGCTCAGGGATGTGAAGTTCATGTGCGGTGAGGATATATATGAGAGCTGCGGAGGTTACTGTTGATGGGAAAGATCGGATATATCCGTGTATCGACGGAACATCAGGAGACGGCTCGTCAGGAAGCTCTGATGGAACAGTATCAGGTCGAGCGTATCTTTGCTGAGAAGATGTCCGGTAAAAATACTAACCGTCCCGAGCTGAAAGCAATGCTTGAATATGTCCGCGAGGGTGATACCCTGTACATAGAAAGTATCAGCAGGCTTGGAAGATCTACCCGAGATCTGCTCAACATCATCGATGTACTTCAGCGGAAGAAGGTTACTCTTGTCAGCAGTAAGGAGAACATTGATACCAACACACCGCAGGGGCGATTCGTTCTGTCTATATTTGCAGCACTCTCTGAACTTGAACGTGAACAGACTTTACAACGTCAGCGTGAAGGTATCGCTATTGCCAAGACGCAGGGGAAATATAAAGGTCGGCAGCCTATTCCTATTGACTGGGACAAGTTCGGGCAGCTGTATGAGCAATGGAAGTCCGGAAATATTACCGCCGTGGGTTTTCAGAATCAAATCGGACTTCAAGCCAACACCTTCTATCGTCGGCTTAAAGAATACGAAAGAAAGTATACATAAAATAAGAAGGAGCCGGTTAACCGGCTCCGACTTTTTCAATAGGGTGGCTGTTTTTATTGCAATATTTCAAAAGCCCCAAAATGACTTATATGGCACAGTTTTTTGATATGTCAATAGACCGTAGTCTAATGACATATCAAATCGTGTCTCAGCGCAGCTACTCCTATCATTCAATTACAATTATACTATAATATTTCTTATGATCTCTGCTATTTTAATAATAGCTTCTTTTTCATTAGGATTCAGATAGACATCATTAAGCTTCTGCTTGGAGTACTGCAAATATGTTCCTTCTGTTTCAGATATGAGCAGCTTTGTGTAGAAGCGCTCCCAGCTGAAATACTCTGAGCTTTCAAGGAAGTCTTCAGTATGCTGCAAGATATCAGCTATCCTGTTGCCGTCTATAAGACCTGATTTCAAAATCAGCCATTCAAATGATTCCGGTAAATACAGGCTGACTTCCGGATGTTTCTGCATATAAAGGAACAGTTCGCCCATTTCAGAACCGAAAGCCGCTCCGTCAGCGATAACAAGCAGCTGTTTGCCTGCGTTATCCATGACGGTACGCTTTATCTTAGTCTTTCCGCCGGCACTGATGCAGTTGATATCATCAGCTACAACGGCTTTGAAGAAATCATATCCTGAGTTTGAATCCTCAACAATAACAGTTTCTGCCTTGTCAGCTACACTTCGCCCATCTACAGTATAAAGCTGATAGAACGAGTTGTACGTCTTACGCATATCGGCATACCTGCCGGAAGTATGTATGCCGTATATCTCCTCGACAGAGTATGGAAGATTCGGAAGATTCTCTCTTGTTATGATAACATAGTAATTATCGGTGTCCTTGATCTTTCGCGCAAAATCGTCAGACTTGATAATGGTGTTCTCCTCGTCAATGAAGACAATGCACTCGCTAACGCTGTTAAGAACGGATTCCCAGTTGGAGTTATTAACGGTAAGGCATCTTCTTGAGCAGGACACTTCAATGCCTGAGTCTGCACCCAGCCTGTCGTATGTATCTATCATAGATACAAGAGTAGTTTTGCCGGTGGCGCTGTCACCGCGGACAATGGTTATATTACGCTTGATATCGAACTCAAACTTCACCCGGCTGTTCTGAACGATAATATGATATTTTCCCTTCATACTTATCTTTCCTCTATCCTGAGCGCTTCGTCAAGGTACTCTTTATAACTGCCGACCTGCTTGCCTGTATTTACAATGAAGGCGCTGAAGTCTTCGCAGGCGCTGAAGTCCATTATATGATGAAGGGCAATAGTAAGGTCCTTATGCTTGCTTATTTCATATATCCACTTAGCGCAGTTATCGCCGCAGGCAGAAGCATTGAATATTCTGCCGGATTCATCGAACTGCATAAGTATGAGAGTTTTCACACCGCCGGATAGTTCCTTAACGGATATTGAACCAAGTACAGGGCTGTCGATGACTCTTGCACCAACTACGTCTGATTTGTCGATGTCTTTTATCATTTTTACAGAGAGCGGATCGGTTATCCACTCGTCTTCATAAGTATTATCAAAGTACGTCGGAGGATGATATATCGAATTCTCAATATCTCCGAAAACTATTTTCAGCATAACCCACCTCTTCTCAGGTTTTCTATGTAACTATTATAACCGATAATCAAATGATTTTCAAGAGTTTATATAAACTCATTTTTTTACAGATCTGAGGTCTGGCGTGTGATAGAAAAATATGGTTTGGTATCGCCTTTCAATTTTTGGCTATTTTTCGTTGTTGTTTTCGTGTGACTCCGTGTGACACCGTGTGATTTTCGTTGAAAATCAATGGTTTTTATGGCATTTTTAGTGCAAAAACGGAAGTACGGTTCCTGACTAAGATAATAAAAAAATCGCTATATTTCGTTATTTCACGGAATATAGCGATTTCTAATTGGTCGAGGTGACAGGATTTGAACCTGCGGCCCCTACGTCCCGAACGTAGCGTAAAAGTGGCGTTTTCAACCTATTTTTCGGGATTTATCAAAATCTTTGACACCCTTTCGACACCCTGAGATGAAGTCGTTCAGCTTGCTTACCTGACGGATTTTGTGTTGCGAATCGAGATGAGTATATATCGAAAGCGTCGTGTTGATATCGGAATGTCCTGCCTGCTCTTTGGCTGTCAGAACGTCAACCCCTGCGAGGTAGAGCATAGTGATATATGTGTGCCTCAGCCAGTGTGGAGTGATCTCCGGTATCACGATCGGCAACTTCTTCGGTGCGAACTTGCTCTTCGGGCGTTTGAACGAGTGCAGTTTTCCGTTCTCGTCTGGAACGACAACGTGTGAGAAATCGCCATACCGGAAATTTAGTTCGCATATATAGCTGTCCCATAGTTTGTTCCAGCTGGATAATGACATCAGTTTTCCGGTAGTGTCCGGACATACAAGCAGACTATTTCCGCGCTCAACACCTGATAGATAGTCTACCAACAACTGCGGGATATATACGGTCCGCACGCCTGCCTCTGTTTTGGCTCCCTGCTTGATTTCCCAGCGGTTGCCTACTCTCTCCATTGATTTGCTGACCCGGATAGTTCCTGCATCGAGGTCGATGTCAGTCCAGAGCAGCGGCACCAGTTCGCCACGCCTGAGCCCTGCATACATCATTATCATCGCGGCAGTCTGAGCTCGGTGCGGTGTATCAATTATCCACTGCTGCTCGGTCTCTGTGAGAGCTCGGCGCTGAGATGTTTCCGCAGCTGAGCCCGGTATCCTTACACTCGCAGCTGGATTGTAGTCGATGACACGATTATCGAGCGCAAGCTGCAAGACCTGACGTGCAGTGCTCTTGATCTCCTTGAGGACGCTACGCGAATACTTGTCCGAGCAGTCGATGATAATATCCTGGATATCCATTGCACGTATTCTCGGGAGTTCCATGTACCGCAGTGGCTCGAGGTTTTTCACCCTGCACTGGTAGACGTAATACCTCTGCGCGCTGACCTCGTTTTTCTTCAGCTTGAGCCATTTCTCAGCCCACTCTCCGAATGTCTCGCGCTGAGCCATGACGTCGAGCCCCTTGCCGAGCTGAATACGCACCTCGTCGAGCTTCGCATTGAGCTCTTTCTGCGTGGACGCATAGACGTACTTATAGCGGGTCTTTCCGTCTACGCTGCCAAGTGATATCTTTGCTTGCAGCCGCCCGTCGCTGCGGACCTTGTTTCGTGTTTTTGCCATAAAATTGCACCCTTTCTTGACATGGCGAGAAAGACGTGCTATAATTACATTGTTGCGATGTGTTGTATAGCACGTCCGTATCCCTCGTTGGTGTTCCAGCACCGGCGGGGGATTTTTTATTCGATAGTTATTTGCCAATCACCATCGGCACTTATTTCTATTAGATATTCTTTATCTTCTTCAAGGATTTCTACTTTTTGTCCTGAATAATCACCAATATCTGTAACGATCCAGTCCACCCATTCCCCGTTAGAATCATATAAATCGCACGAAAAAACATCATATTCATCTTTCGCTGAATAATTTATAGTTAGAGTAACAAGTCCTTTACCCGTAAATTTTTCAGTGACTGAGTCACCGGTACCCGAAAAAACAATAGGTTCTTTAATTGATTCAGTAATTGGCTCTTCTGTTGCTTTTTCGGTTGCTTCAGTCACTTTTTCGTTCTTTTGTGTTGTTTGTGACGTTTTTTCTTCACTTTCAGCTACCACTGAAACAGATTCTTCAGGGTCTAAGTCGTATTCATCGGAGGTATCACTGCTATAAGAAACACACATCAACCCTATGCAAAAAAACATAAAAGAAGCTACAGCTTTAATAAGGAAGCTTGTTCCCGGCATATCAGACATGGCTTTTGCAACCTTTACCAAAGGACATATGCATACAGCGCTTAACGCAAATAAAACCATTGATAAAAAATCAGCGGAGATCAGCGCTCCAAAAGCAGAGGCTGCAGCGATACCAAATGCGATCCATTCGAGCACTGTATATGCGGAAGTAGGTTTAGGAGCCTGTTGAATCTGCCCATTGGGGTAAGAAGGCTGATAATTAGGATAATATTGTCCGTTGGGCGGAGGATAATACCCTTGATTCGGATATCGAGGCTGTTGGTTGTACGGATTCTGTTGCTGGTATTGATCTTGCGGAGGGGGATAACTGCCTCGATTCTGATTGTATGTATTCTGTTGGGGCGGATTGTTATTTTTGGGCTGAGAATTGTTAGCTTGCTGCTGATGCGGTCCGCCATTCATTTGCGGTGTAGGCTGACAATATTGAGTATTGTTCATAGACTGCTGTGGAGTAGGACTACTATAAACTGTGTTGGGTTGCTGATACTGTCCATTCTGAGGCTGCTGTTGATAGGGTCCGTTATTATACGGCTGTCTGAGCTGTTGGGCATTATTAGAGGCGGGAGTATTTTGCTGATTATAATTATACTGATTGTTGTCGTTCATAATTTACCTCCTCCTTTATTCTACAATACTCATAAAATAGACGGCTTTACCTAAGATTCTTATATGATTAAGCTCGTCTTTTATGTAAACCAGTGGTTCATAAGCGGAATTTTCGGGGTTAAGCACAAGCTTTCCCTGATCCGGATAATAATACACTCTTTTGAGTGTAGCTTCATCATCAATTATAACAGCGGCAATGTCACCGTTTTCGACAATAGGCATTTCTTTTATAAAAACAACATCTCCGTCGTTAATACGCGCATTTATCATACTGTCGCCCTTTGCTGTGAGGCAGAAATCGGCGTCGATATCCATATCTGCCATTATGTAGTGCTCCCTGTCTTCATTTGCAAAGATAGGTTGTCCGCAGGCTATCTCGCCAAGCATAGGGAAACGTTTCAGCTTTATGGGTTTGATGTTGTCGTATTTCTCAGTAAGATCCTCGATAGTTTCGTTACCATATTTGATATCACGCATCTGTGGGACATCATATCCCATGAGCCATGCTTCATTTACATTCAAAGCCAGTCCAAGTATAGTCAGCTTTTGCTGTCCTGGTTCGACCTTGCCGTTGACGTACTGGCTAAGGTCGTTCTTGTTCAGTTTAGTATCATATTTCTTGCAAAACGGTTCTGCGTTCTTTAAAATATCGACCTGTTTTATATTTCTTTCTGTCATTATTTGTTTTAGTCGCTGAGATGTAGTGTATTTTTTCAATTATCTCACCCCCTTGAATGCATTATAACATATCTTGAACAAAAATTCAAGAGGTTAATGAAAAAAAGTTCAAAAAAATTGAATTTACCTATTGACAATCTGAAAACGGTGTGATATACTGTAATTAGTTCAAATCTATTGAACATTAATTCAAGCGGAGGTGATGTGCAATGGCATATGATTATTCTAAACTTGACGGGCTGATAACAGAGAAATGTAAGACCAGAGCAGCTTTTGCCGAGCAGATAGGACGCTCTGAACGCAGTGTTTCCCTGAAAATGAACGGCAAGGTTGAGTGGAGCCAGAACGAGATCACAAGAGCGTGTGAGGTTCTGGGAATCAAGCCTGATGAAATATCGGCTTATTTTTTTAACTTGAAAGTTCAAAATAATTGAACAAGCAGAAGCTATGAAAGGAGCGTGACACAAATGAAACGCGAAAAATTCGTTTACAACTGGCAGGAAGTACCCGTGATAGTCGACGTCGGGTATGTATGCCGCATACTGGGCGTAACAGCTGATACAGTGCAGAAACTTCTGCGCAGCGGAACATTGAGAGGTTTCAAGGTCGGTCGCGACTGGAGGATATGCAAATCCGACATCATGGCGTTTATCGGCGAACAGGAGGCAACAGCATGAAACTATACAAAATCACACTAATAGACCGCTACGGCTCGCGGCAGGTCGTGACGCTTGCGGGAAGCAGCCTGTACGAGGCAATGAAAAACATCGAGCTGGACCCGGGCTGGACGTTCGAGGGCTACAGCGTACTGGGGGTGTCGGCATGAGAATGGTAACAGTTACAGTCGAATACTCAGAGAGCGAGTACGCAGAGCTGCTGGCGGTCGCAAAAAGGTCGGCACAGGCTAATCTCTCACAGGGATTCAAGGAAAAGAGCATGACCGACCCCGAGCTCATAGTACGCATTAAGGCACGCGAGATAGCGCGTGAGCAGCTCGACTTTCCCAAGCTGCTGGAAGCTCTCGAAGCTAAGGCTGAGCTCAATGAGTGGACGGCAGAAAGGGTGGTAAAGGCATGACCAACGAGATCTATAACATAGCAGTCACAGTCGCAGTCCTCACAGCGGCGTTCCTTCTTTTGGTGGCAGTCGCTAAGGGTCGCGAGCTCTATGCCGAATACAGCGAATGGACTACGCTCAAACGTCGCGCTAAGTACCGCATGCCGGCGTACACCGATATGGAGAGGCGCTGGGCGATAAAGCAGAGCCGTGAAACACTATGGA
>R05__coassemble_381_pt1 | contig 22168 bp, 21 predicted proteins | sample R05__metabat2_low_PE_032 | metagenome-assembled genome bin R05
CTGCCCCGATCCCCACTAAAGGGATAACGGCTCCCTTTTACGTTCCACCGCAGTGAACGCAGGGTCAGCACTGAGCTTCGCCGTTATCAGGTAACACAGTACATGATCCTTGCTATTGCTTTTTCAGTAATTATGTGCTATACTATATTTGATAAATTACGCTACAGGAGGAAGTCCAATGAAAAATATATTAGTAGTCGGCGGCGGCGGCAGAGAGCACGCTATCATAATGAAGCTCGCTGAGAGCCCCAAGGTCGGTAAGATATACTGCACCCCCGGCAACGGCGGCATCTCGAAATACGCCGAGTGCTTCAATGTCGGCGCGACCGACATCGACGGCGTTGTCGCTCTCGCAAAGGAGCTCAAGCCCGATATGGTAGTCGTAGCTCCCGACGACCCGCTCGTGCTCGGTATGGTGGACGCTTTGCAGGCGGAGGGCTTCATGACCTTCGGTCCAAAGGCAAATGCAGCAATAATCGAGGGCAGCAAGGTCTTCTCAAAGGAGCTCATGAAGAAGTATGATATCCCGACGGCGTTCTACGAGGTATTCACCGAGTCCGATAAGGCGATAGAGTACCTGAAAAAACAGAACTCATACCCTGCCGTTATCAAAGCAGACGGGCTCGCTCTCGGCAAGGGCGTTATCATCGCCCAGAACGAGGAGGAGGCTGTACAGGCTGTACACGACATGATAGATGAGCTCAAATTCGGCAAGAGCTCCGCGCGTATTGTCATCGAAGAGTTCCTCACTGGACCCGAGGTATCTGTGCTGTCGTTCACGGACGGCAGGACGGTAGTTCCAATGATCTCCTCAATGGATCACAAGAGGGCTCTCGACGGTGATAAGGGACTCAACACGGGAGGAATGGGCACGCTCTCACCAAATCCCTGCTACACCGATGATATCGCAAAGGAGTGCATGGATAAGATCTTCCTCCCCACAATAAACGCAATGAACGCCGAGGGGCGCACCTTTGAGGGCTGCCTTTACTTTGGTCTTATGATAACTCCCAAGGGCCCCAAGGTCATCGAGTACAACTGCCGCTTCGGCGACCCTGAAACTCAGGTAGTCCTCCCCATGCTCAACGCGGATCTCTATGAGATATTCGAGGCTATATACAACCACGAGCTCGACAAGGTGGACATCAAATGGCATAACGGAAGCTGCGCATGTGTCGTAATGGCAAGCGGAGGCTACCCTGAAAGCTATCCCAAGGGCATTGAAATGAACGGCTTTGACGAGAAGGGACAGATAGACGGCTGCTTCGTTTACCACGCAGGCACAAAGCTCTCCGACGACGGAAAATTCCTCACAAACGGCGGCAGAGTCATCGGCGTTACCGCAAAGGGTGCGGACTTACAAGAGGCTCTCGACAACGCCTACGAGGGCGTTTCAAAAATAAGCTTCGAGGGCGCGCACTACAGAAAAGACATCGGACAGAGAGCGCTGAAGGCTCTCGGCTAAGGAGCTCGCTATGCATGATAAGCTTAATAAGGGTCTGACCTTCGGACTTGTCGGAAATCTTTTGTTTGTAGCTTTCGGACTGGTATGCTACATATACTATATGACATACGAACATTCCTCAGTTCATTCGAGAGTCCTTGAGGGTATGGCGTATATACTCGAATTTTCCGGTTTCGGACTGCTTGCTCTTTCCGAATGGCTGATCTATAAGACCGCCCGAATGAGAGTATGGCTTAAAATAAGCTTTGCTCTGTACATCGTCATGGAGGCTGTGATGATGATACTTGAGCTGAACTCGTTTCGGTTAGATTGGTACAAGCCGTATTCGCTGCTGCTTGCGATAATCCATTCGATACTGTCGGCAGCGGTATGCTTTTCGTTTCTTGCGCTTGACCCATACAAAAATAAATTTGAAGCGATCATCATCATCTGCATCGGCATTATCCTCGGAGGAATGTTCGGAAATATACTTGGGATAAGGATATATTTCAGCATTATCGTGAATGCAGTTGCATTTTCGCTCATGTTCTTCTCTGTAAAGTATCTGCTTAAAAAAGAGGAGATAGAGATCGACTGCTACGGCGATCAGGCAAGGGTCGTTGAATACAAGAGCGGCTTCTTTGAAGAATAACAAAAGGCGGACTTAAAGGAACTCCCTTTCAGTCCGCCTTAATTTTTATCATTCATCACCAATCGTATGCTGCATACAGATCTTCATAGAATTTATCCCAGTCCGTCTCGGTGAACTTAGTTACCTTTCTGAACTTCATGATCTCATATTCGCTTTCAAAAATAAGCTCCTTACCGTCAATGGAGGCTTCAAAGTCATAATAGCTTCCTGTTTCATCGGTAAAGCTGTAGGAGTTTTCTCCGTTCTCGGCCCAGCTGAAGCTCTCTGTAGCTTCATCTTCCGAGCCTAACATCGTATATAGTGAAGCTGTACCGCTGCTGCTGATGTCGAGCTTGAAAAACGAATATAATTCAAGTCCGAACAGATCTTCCGGGGCATATTCCTCTCCGTTTGACCAGTAATAGCTGCACTCCCATTTGCCGTCGATAGTCTCCTGAGCTTCAGCTCCGGAGGATATATCAGGATGTTCATAGCTCGTATCATCATCATCAACGAACGAATCCCAATAAGTTGATGCATCAAAATCAGAGAACTCGTCTACCCTTGTGAAATAGATGACTGTAGATGTTATATCGGAATCAGCCGCAAAAACAAGTGATCCGTCCTCAAAATATGCCGTTACTTCCTCATCATCGTTTTCGTCATCAGAGCGGAAAACAGCCTTGTCATTGCCTTCCATAGTCCATGTGAGAGCCTCAACGGAATCCCCTTCACCATAGCTTTCATAGAGCTGAGAACGCATTTCAGCCGTTCCGTCAGGCTTTACCTCAAGCTGAGCCATCGCATAAAGCGGAACCTCCATAGTATCGGTGATATCCTCCTCGCCGCTCAGCAGCCTGACAGGCTCCCATTTACCGATGAAAGCTTCCTCCCCTGTTTCTGCTGATTTCTTATCCGAGGCTTCGGTTTCCTTTTCAGTTTTTGCGGTAGTTGCAGTATCTGAATTTTCCTCGCCGCTATCCTCTGAGGTTTCAGCTTCGTCAGTAGTTTCCGTCACTGCGGAGCTGCTTTTTTCCTTCTTGCTGTCATCATTTTCAGAACAGCCTGCAAATGTCGTCAGAAAAATTGCCGCAGCAGCGCATAAACACAAAAACTTATTCATATTTCCCTCCGCTTATTCTGTAAGTATCGAATTCATTGTATTTCCAAGCATGTTTGTGAGCTCATCCTGAGTGTACTCTGTAAACGAATCAACTCTTTTGAGGTAAAACTCCACCCCGTCCTCAGACATTACAAGAGAGCCGTCCTTGTATTCCAGCTTGAAGCTCCGCTCTGAATCGCTGTCGTTTTCGATATAGGCAGTTACTTCGATAGAATCACTGTCAGTCTCCTCCCATTTGATGAGCATTTCGCTTGCAGAGCCTGTAGTACCGGACATCGGAGAGTGCCACTCGCCCTTGCCCTTATCCTGTATATCAAACTGAAAAAGAGCATTCAGCGGTATTCCCAGATACTCCTCGTAAACAGTTCCGTCAACGGACATTTCGGCAGCCTCCCATTTGCCGATAAACTTTTCATTGTAATTATTTCCGCAGCCTGTAAAGCAGCTTAAAAGCATTACTAAAACAAGTGCACCGGATATTATTCTTTTCATTTCTACCTCCTTTATACAAATACACTAAGGGTATCAACCATTTTCAGATGTATAGTTTTCCTTTGCCCATTGCTCGAAGTCAAACTCCGAAAATCGGTCGACCTTAGTAAAACAGACCTCAAGCGTACCTTCTTCACCGACCTCATTCATTACAAGATGTTCGTCGGAATAGTCAAGCTTTATTATATCGTCATTACCTTCGCCTTTAAGTGTAACACTGTTTTCATTGCAATCCCATGTAAAATATCGGATATCCTCTTCGCCTCCTCCGAACGCAGACATCGGCGAGCCAAGACTTCCTTCACTGTCTACTCCGAGGGTAAGGTTATAAAAGGTGGCAAGAGGTATCCCAGTACCCATGAAAGAATCCCCCTGATCCTCGCCGTTCACAACAAGCTTATCGCACTCCCAGTAGCCGATATATTGTTCAGAGACATCTGTCCGCTCATTCCTTCTTCCGCACGAAACAAGGCAAAGTCCTGCTGACAGCAATATAAAAATCAGACAGATATATCTTTTCATGATAACCTCCTCGAAATACCGCTCTGCATGCAGTTAAACCGCTTTTCTTTAAAGCCTTCGCTTATCATCGTATCCCATAGACATTGTAGCGCAGCGCAAAAGCGTCACAGGCTCCGCATATCATTTCATAATTCGTAGGCTTGTCACTAAACAGCCCATCTGTCATGCGGCGGAATGCTCCGCTTATTTCGGCTTTATTTGCAAGATTCCGCATTGAGCGCTCTACTCTGGTCCAGTCAGTGCTGAAATGATCCGCGATCTCATGATAAAGTCCTGCAACTATTCCCGTAAGCTTTGACGGAGAAAGTATGCAAAGCTCCATAGCGTATGCAAGATAATCAAATCCGTCAAGATTTCGCTGAAAGCCATACGATGCAAGAAATTCCGGTATCATAGTGATAACATCGTCATATCCGCAGCCCTTTATTGATTCCGTAACGGCAACGGCTATCCTGCCAAGCGAAAACGGCATTACAAGGCACCTGTCAGCACCGGCTGAAAAAAGCTTACGGTGCTGACTGTTATCAGCCGTCAGATCAGCAACAATTACTTTAATTTCAGGGTATTCTCTTTTAATTTCCGCTATTATCTCACAAGTATGAGAGCATTCGGAATAATGAAAAATGATAACTGCGGAAAAATCTGTTTCAGCACAGGCTTTTTTTACGCTATCCGGAAGACTGCTGCTGCACACACATTTGAGCCGTTCCTTTTTCAGCCATTTTGCAATAAGCCGTCCTAATGCCGGCGAATCGTTAGCTATCAGAATATTTTTTTTCAATGTCATTTTCTCCTTACCTTGAACGCTGGGATATTCCTCTTATATTGCTTACCGCCCAGTCAAACGAATCGGTCGTTAGTACGGAATCGCAGTATTCGCAGACCGCCGAATGATTGATATTTACCTTAGCTCCGCAGTAAGGGCAGGTCTGACCCGTTGTTCCGAAGCTGACTCCCGTCATGACTCCTGTGGTACGACGATGAGGCTTATCATGATAAGTATAAGCGGTATGAGCCGTTTGAACCCCTTCACATCATCCCCCCCTATGACCAGATATCATGTCCAATAGAATTATAGCATATTATCGCACAAAAATCAACGGGCGCGGAGTGATATTTCCGGTTTTTTATCTTCGGCGCGAAGATGGCAGCGCGAGCTTCGCGCTTATAGCATATTATCGCACAAAAAAGCGGACTGTAAAAGTCCGCTTTTCTAATCTCTGAAATTCTAATTTCTAACCTCTATCAATACATTCCGCCCATACCGCCTGCGGGCATTGCAGGAGCGGGAGTTTCCTCCTTGATATCTGCAACAAGGCTCTCGGTAGTGAGCACCATAGAAGCCACGGAAGCGGCGTTCTGGAGCGCGCTTCTTGTTACCTTTGTAGGATCAACGATACCTGCGGGTATCATATCTGTGTAAACCTCGTTGTAAGCGTCGAAGCCGTAGCCGACCTTGCGCGAGCGAACTATCTTATCAACAATAACGCTGCCCTCAAGACCTGCATTCTCTGCGATCTGACGAACGGGAGCTTCGAGCGCCTTGAGGATTATCTTAGCACCTGTCTTTTCGTCACCGTCAAGAGAGGGAATGAGCTTTGCAACATAAGGTATAGCATTGATATAAGCAGTACCGCCGCCTGCAACGATGCCCTCCTCAACGGCAGCCTTTGTAGCTGCGAGAGCGTCCTCAATGCGGAGCTTCTTCTCTTTCATCTCGATCTCTGTAGCTGCACCAACCTTGATGACCGCAACGCCACCTGCAAGCTTTGCAAGACGCTCCTGAAGCTTCTCTCGGTCGAAATCTGATGTCGTAGTCTCGATAGCTGTACGGATCTGATTTACTCTGGACTTGATAGCGTCCTTATCGCCTGCACCGTCAACGATGATAGTATTCTCCTTCTGGATAACTACCTGCTTAGCCTGACCGAGCTGCTCAATAGTGGTCTCGGAAAGCTCGAGTCCGAGTTCGGAGGAAATAACCTCGCCGCCTGTAAGAACTGCGATATCCTTGAGCATTTCCTTTCTTCTGTCGCCGAAGCCGGGAGCCTTTACAGCAGCTACCTTGAATGTGCCGCGGAGGTTATTGAGAATTATGGTTGTAAGAGCCTCGCCCTCAACGTCCTCGGCAATGATAACGAGCTTCTTGCCCATTTTAACTATCTGCTCGAGGAGGGGGAGGATCTCCTGAATTGAGGATATCTTCTTATCTGTGATGAGCACGTAGGCGTCATCATAAACAGCCTCCATTTTGTCTGTATCTGTTACCATATACGGCGAGATGTAGCCGCGGTCGAACTGCATACCCTCAACTACCTCGCTGTAGGTCTCAGCGGTCTTGCTTTCCTCTATAGTGATAACGCCGTCAGCAGTTACCTTTTCCATAGCCTCTGCGATGAGCTTGCCGACATTCTCGTCAGCAGATGAAACTGTACCTACTCTTGCGATATCCTCAGAACCTGCAACTGCCTTTGAGTTAGCAGTGATAGCCCCTACAGCAGTGTCAACAGCCTTTGCGATACCCTTTTTGAGCACCATAGGATTAGCTCCGGCAGCGATATTCTTCATGCCCTCCTTAACGATAGTCTGAGCGAGAAGTGTAGCGGTAGTAGTACCGTCTCCGGCAGCGTCATTGGTCTTTGTCGCGACCTCCTTGACGAGCTGAGCGCCCATATTCTCGAAAGCGTCCTCAAGCTCAATGTCCTTTGCGATAGTAACGCCGTCATTAGTGATGAGCGGAGCGCCGAACTTCTTATCGAGAACGACATTTCTGCCCTTGGGTCCCATTGTTATCCTTACTGTATCGGCGAGCTTGTCGATGCCTGCCTGAAGCGCATTTCTTGCGTCTGCGCCGTACTTGATATCCTTAGCCATGATAGAATCTCTCCTTAATCTTTAATTTTGTGTTTTATGCCATTATTTAACGATAGCGAGAATATCTTCCATTTTTACGATGATATATTCTTCGCCCTCAAGTTTTACGTTAGTACCTGAATACTTTGAGATGAGGACCTTATCGCCCTGCTTTACTTCCATTTTAACATCAGAAGTTCCGGGGCCTACCTCGACTACCTCTGCGACCTCGGGCTTTTCCTTTGCCGAGCCCGAAAGAATGATACCGCTCTTGGTGGTCTCCTCAGCTTCGGTCATCTTCACGACGACCCTGTCCTGCAATGGTTTGATAGTCATAATATATACCTCCTAAATAATGATCAAAGCTTGTTTAGCACTCTCTTTCTCAGAGTGCTAATTATATTTTACCACCTTTTTCTAATAAATCAAGTGTATTCTTCAAACTTTCACAAATTTTGGCAAAGTGCACAATTGCGACCAATATATGTGAATAATTGTAGCTCGGTTAGAGGGGCAAGTTAATTGTAGAGGCAGCATATCACAGAGACGACCAAGATTGATCCGTTCCTTCGATATTCCGCCGCACCGCATTAAAAAAACTTTATATCGAAAAATTTCAGTAATTTATTGCTTTTCAGAAGATGATATGTTATAATATAAATCATCAACAAAAACTTCAGGAAGTGATAAAATATGCCAATAGTTTCGGCAGTATGCCCCTCATGCGGAGCTCAGCTCGATGTTGATAACGGTAAGGACGCAGGTATCTGTAAATACTGCGGCAATGCTTTTGTAACCGAGAATGCTATAAACAATTACAATATCAAGTACGAGGTAAAGGCCGATACTGTAATTATGAACAACAGAGCAAGTATGGAGGAGCTTCTTGAACGCGAAGAAGTCTATTCCAGACTTAATGAAATACAAAAACTCACAGCCCTTTACGAAGAGATGATAAATCTCTATCCGAAGCGGTACGAGGGCTGGTGGGGAAAGATACTGCTTCTCACGGGGCGTTTCAATGACCTTGAAGCAGATATATCACAGGCAAATACATGGTTCGGATTTGTGCGTGATTCGGCTCCCTCTGATGTCCTGCCCAGCATTGAAAAGCAGTATAACGGATATCTGTTGAAACGGTCTCAAGGGCAGCTCGCCGAGCTTAATAATAAGCACTCTGAAAAAGTTACTAAATTGAACCAAAAAATCAAATCAGAAAAAAGCGGAGCAAGATATTATGCTGTTAAATGGAGAGGGCTGTTTATTGCTCTCATTCTATTCATAGCAGCTTCAGCATTTATAATTGCCAAATCCGGTAAATTAATAGAAGACAATTGGGATGTTGCCCCTGAGGATGTCAACAACCTCGCTTGGGTCGCATTGATTGCAAGACCAGTACTCCCGATATTAGCTATCGTCTTTATTGTATTGTTTTTCAAAAATCAAGAATTTTATGCTATAGGTGCTTGTAAGCGTGATGCGAAAAAAGCTGAAAAAGAGCTGTCCGATGAAGAAAGCTCCTACAAAGCCGAGTGCGACAGGCTTACAAGAGAAATAAACGAATTGCAGTCAAAGATGAATACATAAAATCAAAGGCGGATCCTTTTGGACCCGCCTTTTCTCTGATTCGTACTCAAAGCTTTTTGAGGCATACACGCTTATTATTCATCATCATCTTCCTCAGCAACGACATAATTTACCGTATTCAGGTAATTTGCAGGATTATTGCATACACCCATGTATCTTACTTCAAAGTGGCAGTGATTTCCGGTAGAATGTCCTGTTGTGCCAACAGCACCTATAAGCTGTCCGCGCATTACCTCCATGCCCTCTGTAGCATATACCGAGCTCATGTGAGCGTATACGGTCTGATAACCGTTAAGATGATCTATCATTACAAAATAGCCATAGCCGCCGGAGTTCCAGCCTGCCGAGACTACCACTCCGTCCGCAGAGGCATATATATCCGTTCCGCCGGGAGCAGCAATATCCAGTCCCTTGTGATTTCTCTCGCCTCCGAAAACGTCGCTGATGTAGCCTCCGTCAACGGGCCACGAGAACTCTCCTGTTCCATATAGCTTTGTGTCTGTGCTGTCAGGTCTTGCCGAGTAGGTTCCTATACCCACCTGCTCAACAACAGGTTCCTTTGTTATCTCGGCGCTGAGAGTTTTTCTTGAATACTCCTTGCCGTCAACATAGGTTATCTCGATATTGCTTACCTTTTCTCCGCGCTCGCCCTTTACTATAACAGCCTCTACGCCTACATTGAGCGAACTGGTCTCGACCTCTACTGTCTCATAATCAAGAAACGAGATCATCTCTATTTCCCTGATGTACTGTATGGGAAGATAGCTTTCATTTTCCATTACATTGACTATCCTGCCCGCACTGCAGCGCTCTGAAATGCCGGGATTCAATTTTTCAAGCTCATCGAATTCCATGTTATACTTCTGGCTTATTGAAACAGCCGTATCGCCGGACTGAGCAATATAGACAGCCTTTTTGCTGGTAGTAGATGTAAGCAGGTCTATAGCAGCCTGTTCTTCCATAACGCTGTTTTCAAGATAGATACCGTGAGAATACTCTATCTTATTTTTATATTCCAGATCTCTTACTATACCCTCCACCTTGTAATTCATCAGCCTTTCCGCAAGAGCGTCCTGAATAGGCGCTTTATCCTCCACAGCGCCGATAAATTTGCCGTCGATATAGATACCGTAAGCCTCTGTAAGCTCCTCGTCCGAAGCCGCAAGCATTTCATTTGCAAGCTGCTCCGGAGAGACTATCTTGTCGCTTTCCGAAATTATCCTGAGAGAGAATTTTGCCGAAAGATCCACAGGCTCTTCATTTTCGGAATATGATATTCTCTGCCGCACCTCTCGCTCGGCAGCCTCAAAATCCGCCTCCGCAGAGATAACGCCTATTTCCCTGCCGTTGTACTCAACACTTATGCCGTATTGCAGTCCCGAACCATACCGTATAACGCCTATCAGAAAGGCTATCGAGACTATGGGCAGCACATAATTGAAGGCAGTATAAAAAACTCCGTCCTCGCCGAAAAGATAAGACCCCCAGAATCGCACCATTGCTTTTGCATGAGCGCTTTTTCCGTCTTTTTTTGCCTTTATCATCTCGCGCTGGAGCTCCTTGTTTATATTGAAGCGGTTTCTGAGCGGAGCGGTAAGCTCCTTGAGTATCCACAGCAAAGCCTTGAAGATATCCTTGACAAGTTCAAAAAGCTCCGTCAGAATAAACCTTATCCCTTTTATAATACCAAGCAGTATGCCTGCCAAGAGCTTTACTGTGAAAAGTCCTGCTCTTGTGAATATACCGGCAGCACCGCCGCCTGATCTGCGCAGATCGTCCTCGGGAGAAACGTCCGTATTCTCAGCGGGAAACAGCTCATCGGTATTTTCCGCGTCCTCAAGACGTTCCTTATCCATGACAACAGCTCCTTTCATAAAATGTTACAAAGTGGTTACACTGTAATATTATAGCAACATACTGTGAAAATACAACGACAAAACCGTCGTTTTTCGCGTGCAGGCATTATTTTTGTACATATGCACAAAAAACCGGCTTACTTTTGGTCAAAATGCCATGTATAATTGAGCATTTCCACGGTGTATCCCTCAAGCTTTTTCAAAAGCGGAAGAACGTCCTTGCGCGCGGCTTCGAGGTCATGTTCGAGGTAGTTTCCGCACTCCTCGACCGTACAGCCCGGAATCTCGCTGTCATATGAAGCAACGAAGCTGTATGCGTCACGGACGAGCTTTATCGCATCTTCATGAGGCAGATCTCTCGTAAGCAGGTAAAATCCCGTGCGGCAGCCCATAGGTCCGACGTATACGACCTTGCTGCCGTATTCTGAATTTCTGGCGTATGTGGCAAAAAGGTGTTCTATTGTGTGAAGCGACGGGTTTGAAACATAAACTCCGCCGTTTGGCTTTACCATGCGCACATCGTAAGTTACGATATCGCCGTCAATGCGTGATATGTACATACCCACGCCGAATTTTGTGTGATCTACCTGAAAGCTTGCAATTCTTTCCATTTTATATACCTCCGTAAAATAATTGTGTCTCCGGTGAGTCTATATTGAAGACTCCGTCCTAAACTCCCGTCAAAAGGATAACATTATTAAAATAATTCTTCGATGTCTTTCGGCAGCTGTGAACGCACTGTTATCTCCTCGCCGTTCATGGGATCCGAAAATCTTATCTCTGCACAGTGCAGTGCATGGCGGAAGATATCTGTGCGGAGCCCTCCGTACATATCGTCCCCCGCGAGTGGATGACCGATATGTGCAAAGTGTACCCGTATCTGATGAGTACGCCCCGTCTCAGGACAAACCTCCGCAAGCGAGTATACATCATTGAACGCCACCCGCTTGTAATGAGTAATGGCAGCCCGCCCGTCCCCACGGACGCAGCGCAGGATAATACTCTCGCGCTCGCGTGCGATCGGGGCATTGATAGTGCCGCTTTCCGGTATCTCTCCGTGAACTGCAGCAAGGTAGGTCTTCGAGCAATTACCTTGAAGCTGATTTGCCGCATGAGCGTCCTTTGCGATGATGCACAGCCCCGAGGTATCTCTGTCGAGACGGCTCACGGGGCGAAATGTCAGATCCGGATAGAGGAAAGCAAAGAAATTGCCGAGTGTATCTCCCTGATGATGTATCGACGGGTGGACGGGCATTCCCGCGGGCTTGTCGAAAACCACAAGTCTCTCGTTTTCAAAGGCAACGGGTACATTCAGGTCGGGATTCGCATCAAGAAAGCTCGTATCGCTCAGGCGCAGAACTATCTCGTCGCCGGGAAGTACCATATCCACAGCGCGCAGCGGAGCTCCGCAGCGCGTGATACCGCCGTCAATGCGTTTAAGCCTTGCCAGCATTCTCTTTGAGACGCCTTTTTTTCCTGTGAGAAAGCTTTTCAGCGGCAGAGGCGCCTGCGTATCCACTGTCAGTCTTATCTCTTTCAACGGCGGCCTCCTCCTTTTGCTTTCGGGCAGCGTATTCGTCCTCCCGGATAAAAATATCTATAGCAAGGGCATACGCTGCCTTGAATCTTGTCACAGCAGCGGGTATCCCTACGACAGTCAGCCCCAAAGGCAGGCACATAGCTCCGATCCTGACTATAACTCCCCTGCGTCCTCTCATGGATCTCAGCGAATACAAAACAGTCCTCAGCGGACTTTTTTTCGGGAATTTCACAAGCAGATACGGTACGGCAGAAAGACTCAGCCTGCACGATATCCATATCGCCGCCGAAACTGCGGTCAGCACTATCGCATGGACTGCCATGAAAACGCCGTTTGCATCAAGCGAGCTGTTTATGAGCGAATACGCCGTAACTCCAAAAAATACGGCGGGTAACAATGCAGCGCAGCCCACGAGCTTCGACCATAGAGCCGCCGCAAGCGAGCGCTTGTAGCTGCGTCTGTTCATAAGAACTCTTGAAAACGGGACCTTGCGTCTTTTGCAGTCATCTGTGCAGATATCGCAGAGTCGGAATGCCGCTGCATATCCAAGTGGATATACCGTGATCCACCTGAAAATCGTGCACAGCAGCACTACCGCAAGCTGCATGCGGCTTTCTGCCCGAAAAAGCGCAACCGGCTGCATTTCACCGAAATACAGCAAAAGGCTGTACACCGCTGCCTCTGCAAAACGGAAGAAAAGCTCCGCGAACAGAGGAAATACACATATTGCCGCAGTCGCGGAACGTCTTCCCTTGAGAAATCCGCGTGAATAGCGGATAAGCTCTCTTGCCCTCATAATATCAGCTCCTTTTGATAATTACTGATATTATGAGGAAAAATCCGCCAATTATACTTTTTTAGTTTTTAGGTGTGATGTATCGGTATGGTATCGTCTGATCGAGACTCCACGCTTAAAACCTCAATAGGTGTAAAAATCGTCCGGATTCTGTATCTTTTCATATGGACATAGGCCGAGTATCTCCACCGCCTGAGAATTCAGCCACATCTGCGCTGTCGCTATAGCGTCAAAGCCCTCTCCGAATTTCGCCGAAAGAACACTCGGATCATATTTCGGCAAGCCATAGCATGAGAGCATATTTGATATAACGCCTCCGTGCGTGATTACAGCACAATGAGTAAGACCGTCATTCATCATATCCATGATGATCTCATGCAGCGCCTTGTAGGTGCGGGCCGTGAGCTCCTCGAGGCTCTCGCCATGCGGAGGGCGTGCCTCTTTCCCTCCCTTGAGCCACTGCTTATAATCATCGCGCGCTATAAGCTCGTCAACGCTCTTGTTCTCAAACTGCCCGAGATCAAGCTCCTTGAGGTCATCAACGGTACACAGCTGAGTATAGGGGAAAAGTATCTCAGCGGTCTCGGTACATCTTTTCAAGGGAGAGGAATATACCCTGTGGACAGTGGGGTAATCGAGCTCGTCCATCTTTGAAGCGAGCTCCGCCGCGCCCTTTGAGGAAAGCGGAGTATCCGTCCTTCCGATGTAGACCCCTTTTTCATTGGCCTCAGTCATACCGTGACGAAGTATACTTAATCTGTATCCTTTCATTTTCAAGCCTCCGGTTTTGTTGATAATGTACAAAATGTTGCAGGAAAATTTTAACTGTTAGTAAAAGTTACGAAATTCGTCCATTTTTATTCACGATTATTTCATATTTCACCATATTTACAAATTATACATTTTGTATTATAATATAAATATACACTATTTGTTTGATATGTACTATTATTTGTCATAGGAGGAAAACTCAATGAATTCCGATTTTGCAAGGATCATCACTCTTCAGAGAAAGGAACGCCACATAAGCCAGAAGCAGGCTGCTACCGACCTCGGTATCTCACAGGCTCTGCTCTCGCACTATGAAAAAGGCATCCGTGAATGCGGTCTCAACTTTCTCGTAAAGATCGCCGACTATTACAATGTTTCCTGCGACTATCTCCTCGGCAGAACTCCCGAGCCGGAGGGAAAAACAATATCCATCGAGGATATTCCCGATGACGACGGAAATAATACCCTCAAAATGCCCTCCCCCGAAATAATCAACTTCAACCGCAGAATAGTAAACAACTCAATAAGTCTGCTTTTCAGCCTTGCCCAGAAAGCAAACAGTATAACGCTTATAAAGGAAGTTTCCTCTTATCTTATGCTTACGGTGTATAAGCTTTTCCGTATCGTTTACAATGCGAATCCTCATAACGACCAGAAGCTTTTCCGTATACCCAAGGTCATAGCCAACGACAGTGCCAATGCGATGGTCTCAATGAGCGAAGCCAACATAAAGGCTGCCTCGAGCGGCATTCCTATCGACGGAAACGACTGCGTAGATAATTTTGATACACTCTACATCACGACCGCCACACTGCAAAAGGACTATGCACAATACTCGTCATCGCTGCTGAACCTCATCAAGCGCAGCGAAGAGAGCATTGCCCGCACCCGCGCCAAATACCGCAGTGATATCATTAAGTAGCCGTTAGCTAACGAACATCAACATTATATCATAAAAGCGCAGCGTTATGATATAATTGCCCGATTTGCAGGGAGTGCCGTGAATCAGCACGTATCTGCAAGGGCGTTTTGATCAATTATAATGAATGCACTGCATTCATTATATCATATTACGCCTTAAAAAGCAATGAAACGCAGAGAAAAATTTCGTTTTTTCATTTCTTTAACGCCACACCTCGCTTGCAGCATATAATCGCAGCAATAAAAGCAGGCGCGGAGATGAATTTCTGTTTTGTTCTGCTTATACCGCGAAAACAGCGGCGCGGGCTCCGCGCTCTGATATCTAAAAAATAACCTGCAAAACGCAGGCACGAAAGGAATAAATGCTTATGTCAAACGAAAAGATACCTTACAAAATCTATCTCGAAGAAAATGAAATGCCAACACAGTGGTATAACGTCCGCGGTGATATGAAGAAAAAGCCCGCTCCGCTCCTCAATCCCGGCACAGGCAAGCCCTGCACTGCTCAGGAGCTGTCTGCTGTTTTCTGCGACGAGCTCGTAGCTCAGGAGCTCAATGAGACAGACCGCTTCATCGATATCCCCGATGAGATACAGCAGTTCTACAAAATGTACCGTCCCTCCCCGCTCGTAAGAGCATACTGCCTTGAAAAGAAGCTCGGAACTCCGGCTAAGATATACTACAAGTTCGAGGGCAACAACACCAGCGGAAGCCATAAGCTCAACTCGGCTATCGCTCAGGCTTATTATGCTAAGAAGCAGGGACTCAAAGGCGTTACTACCGAGACCGGTGCCGGTCAGTGGGGCACAGCGCTCTCGATGGCTTGCTCATACTTTGACCTCGACTGCAAGGTTTACATGGTAAAGGTGTCTTATGAGCAGAAGCCCTTCCGCCGCGAGGTAATGAGAACTTACGGTGCTTCCGTTACTCCCTCGCCCTCTGATACTACAGAAGTAGGCAGAAAGATACTGGCTGAGTTCCCCGATACCAACGGAAGTCTCGGCTGCGCTATATCTGAAGCAGTTGAAGCAGCAGTTTCATCAGAGGGCTACCGCTATGTCCTCGGAAGCGTCCTTTCACAGGTACTTCTCCACCAGTCCGTTATTGGTATGGAATCCAAGATAGCTCTTGATAAATACGGTATCAAGCCCGATATCATCATAGGCTGCGCAGGCGGCGGCTCCAACCTCGGCGGACTTATCTCGCCGTTCATGGGCGAAAAGCTCCGCGGAGAAGCCGATTATCAGATAATCGCCGTTGAGCCCGCTTCATGCCCGAGTTTCACAAGAGGTGTATACGCCTATGACTTCTGTGATACAGGCAAGGTTTGTCCCCTCCAGAAGATGTACACCCTCGGCAGCGGCTTCATGCCCTCGCCCAACCATGCAGGCGGTCTGAGATACCACGGTATGAGCGCTATACTCTCCGAGCTCTACGATCAGGGACTCATGGAGGCACGCGCAGTTGAACAGACCGAGGTATTCAAGGCTGCAACCCAGTTTGCAAGAACAGAAGGTATCCTCCCGGCTCCCGAAAGCAGCCACGCTATAAAGGCAGCTATCGACGAAGCTCTCAAGTGTAAGAAAACAGGCGAAGAAAAGACCATTCTCTTCGGTCTCACAGGTACCGGTTATTTCGATATGTATGCTTATGCAGCTTACAACGACGGCAAAATGAGCGACTATATCCCCACTGATGATGAGCTTAAGGCTTCGTTTTCTACACTTCCCCAGATAGGCTGATATATGATCTCCCCATTCGCAAAGAGTGGGGAGATTTTTGCGATGAGCTTCGGCGGCTGTATCGTAATAAATGAGGAATTTTTATCCTGTTCCCCTTGCATTATTTCTGATAATGTGTTATAAGCGCGGTGACTCCCTACTGTTAAGCTGTGTACCAAATCTTTGATTTGGCTTTCACAACTATATGCATAGCTGTAGGGAGATGTCGAACGGAGTGAGACAGAGGGTCACGGCTCCTGTTAGGAGTCCGTGCTGCCGTCTTCACGCCAAAGAGAAAAAAACTGGAAATTTCTCTCCGCGCAGGTTGATTTTTTCATGATAATATGTTATAATATATTTAAGTACACGACTATCGAAGAAAGAGGGTATTTAAAATCATGGCAACCGAAAAAAGCTTAAAAGTCCTGATCGTCGATGACGACAAGAATATATGCGATCTTCTCCGGCTTTATCTTGAAAAAGACGGCTACAGCGTTATTCTTTCACACGACGGTGAAGAGGCAGTTGTTAAATTCAATGCGCTCAAGCCCGATATGGTACTGCTTGATATAATGCTTCCCAGTAAGGACGGCTGGCAGGTATGCCGTGAGATACGCCGCAGTTCAAATGTTCCGATAATCATGATAACCGCAAAGGGCGAGACTATCGACAAGGTGATCGGTCTCGAGCTTGGCGCAGACGACTATATCGTAAAGCCCTTTGACGCAAAAGAAGTAATCGCGCGTATCAATGCAGTTACAAGAAGAGTGGGCACAAGCATCGCTGAGCCCGAATCAAAAGAGGTCCACTACGACAAGCTCTCTGTCAATATGGACAGCTATGAGCTCAAGGTGAACGGAAAGAATATAGATACTCCGCCTAAAGAGCTCGAGCTGCTCTACTATCTCGCTTCAAATCCCAACAGGGTCTATACGCGCGATCAGCTGCTTGATGAAGTGTGGGGGTTTGAATACTATGGCGATTCGCGTACTATTGATGTTCACATCAAGCGCCTTCGTGAAAAGCTTGAGGGGGTTTCCGATAAATGGGCTCTCAAGACAGTATGGGGCGTAGGATATAAATTCGAGGCTGACGAGGAAGAATAAACAGATAGGACAGGGGACGCTTTGTCCCCTGTTTTACATAAGCGAGGTGATGTGCGTTGAATAAAAAAAGCTCTTATTACAAGCTTTTTCGATTTTCGATATTTATTCTTATATCCATAACCGCCGTGCTTCTCGTACTTATGGTCACGATAAGCTCGTCTATATACAAGCGCACAAAGCTGAACGAACTCAAAACAAGAGGAGATACGTTCATAAGCTTTCTCAAAAGCAGCTATCATGAACCGTGGGAAATAAACTCCCCTGATGCACAGCTCCTTCACAAAGAGCTTGAGGATGAATATGGTCTTACGATACGTATTTACGATACGGACGGAAACTGTATCCTTTCCGCAAAGTCATACGATGAAAACGCCAAGGACGTAAAACAGCTGTCCGAAAGCACTATGAAAGACCTTAAAGACAAAGAATATCTCGATTTCGATACAAGCGGATTTTCAACGGATCAGCCCCATATACTCTATGGCTGTGATTTCTTCCTGAAAAACGGCATAGACCCTTCTTCATCTCATAGAATATATGCAATGTTCTATGCAGATTCTGACCAGATAAACCTTTTTACCATTAAAATTTCTGCTTTCTATATTATTTTTGCAGGATTCGGCATATATATCTATTATCTGCTCTATAAACGGAGAATAAGTAAATTTGCCGCCTATGAAAATGATTTTCTCAGGATAAGCGAGCTTTACACAAAGGGCAATTTCGATGAAAAGCTCAGCACTAACATTTCCGGAGTTCCCAAGGAGATCACAGAACACGTAAACGCCCTCGCTTCAAATGTAGAAAAAAGCGAGGAGGTCAGCAAGACTTTCATCGCCAATGTCTCGCATGAACTGAGGACTCCCATAACCACCGTCGGCGGCTTTGTTGACGGCATACTTGACGGTACTATCCCAAAATCACGTCAGAACGAGTACCTCGTCCTCGTCTCTAAAGAGATACACCGCCTTAAGATACTGATCAGCTCAATGCTCAATATGTCGCGGTTTGAATCCGGCACTATGTCGCCGAATTTCCGCGAGACCAACCTTACCGACCTCGTCATACAGACCGTCCTCATGTTCGAGAAGAAGATCGAGGACAAAAACCTTGAGGTCGAGGGGCTCGGCGAAGGCAGGATAGTGGCTGTTGCCGACGCTGACCTCATGCAGCAGGTATTCTACAACCTCATCGAAAATGCCGTCAAATTCATAAATGATAACGGTACGCTCTCGTTCCGTTTCGAGACTTCTGACGGAATATGCACTATAGGTATAAAGAATACAGGCGAAGGATTAAAAAACAGCGAGATAGAACAGGTATTCAACCGGTTCTATAAGACCGATTCTTCAAGAGGAAAGGATACTACAGGACTTGGTCTCGGTCTTTCGATCTCAAGAAAGATAGTACACCTCCACAGCGGACATATCGTCGTGAAGAGTGTTTACGGAGAATATACGGAATTTCTGGTACAGATACCGGAAAAGGGTCCGGAGAAGAAAGGATAAGCTATGGACGATATAGATAACAACTTCGGTATGTCGACAGACGATCAGAAACCGCGGTCTGACGGTAATACAAATATCGATAATAACACTCCTGTATACGACTCTCAGCAGCCGGCAGGAGGCAGCAGCTCAATGCAGGATATACCTCCACAAAGCACTAATAGAAGCAGTCCTCCCCCGCCCTACCAGTACGGCTCACAGGGGCAGTATGGCAGCAGTTCTCAGCAGCAATACGGCGGAATGCATTATAATTCCCACAGCAGCTATGACGATCAGCCGCGGCAGCCTGTCTATGACAGATTCATGTATGAACCGCTCGGATTTGAAGAACTCGAACGCCGTCAGCGTGTTCAGGCTGAGGCTGCGGCGGCTGAAGCTGAAAGAGCCGAAAAAAAGCGGCGTTCACGCGGTGAAGCGATACTCATAGCGATCTTTTCCTTCATTCTTATTGCCGCTCTGCTCATTTCGATATTCGGGATAATCTACGATGTAGCAAACAGCGATAAGGCGCTCGATAAGCTCGCAGATACGCAGAAAGTCGTACTCTACCGCGAATCAAAGCCCGAAGGAGCAAACGATCTGGAAAACTTCAAAGACGAAAACGGTAAATATACTCCCGAAGGAGTTGCTGAGCTCGTTCGTCCTTCTATTGTGAAAATATATACATACGAGGACGCAGCTACCCTATCAGGAACAGGCTCGGGGATAGTTCTCTCCAATGACGGATATATCGTCACAAATGCCCATGTTCTGCTTTCAAACGGCTATCACACGATCGAGACCGTTGACGGTGAAAAATATACGGCAAAAATAATCGGCAGAGACGCCAAGACCGATATTGCCGTAATCAAAGTAAATGCCTCAGACCTTACTCCGGCAATATTCGGAAACTCAGATGAGACCATAGTCGGCGAACAGGTCATCGCTATCGGAAATCCTGCCGATCTTTCAAGCACGGTAACGGACGGAATAGTCTCCGCCGTGAACAGAAAGATACGCAGCGATTCAACAGGCTTTGAAATGGACTGTATTCAGACCAACGCTGATATCAGCCCCGGAAATTCGGGCGGAGCTCTTATAAATATGTACGGTCAGGTCATCGGTATCACTTCTTCAAAATACGTCAGCTCGAGCTTTGAGGGGCTTGGCTTCGCTATCACAATAAACGAAGCTCTTCCCGTTATTGAAGAGCTCATGGACAACGGCTACATTGCAGGTCGCTTCAGGATCGGTATCCAACTGATAGATATGTCCTCAGAGATACGCATAGCAAGTATCGAAGAAGAACTCGGATTTGAGCTTCCCGAAGATTTCAAGGGAATTTACATCGCCGAGATAAGTGAGGACTGTGATATTTCCAATACTGAACTGCGTGTGGGAGATTTCATTACCGAAATAAATGGAAAGACCGTCTCCACCTATGACGAGCTGTACGATACCATCAGCAGCATGTACGGAGCAGGTGATACAGTCCCTGCGACCTGTGCACGCCTCAGCAAGGACGGAGGTATAAGCTACTTCAACATAGAGTTCAGGCTCATGGAGGACACCTCGGGCGATTATTGACGCATCAAATAAAAAAAGATTTATTTTCGGGGACTTTGTCCCCGAATCTCTTTTAAAAAGTCAGTTGCCCCTTTAAAATCCAATTCTGTGTCTCACTCATAAACTCGCTCACTTCGTAAAGGAAGATAAGCTGCTCCCGGATTTAGCAGTAGTCATATTGGACTATGAGCTCATTCCCTTAAATTCTTGGGTCGCTTTGAGTTTACACCTACAGCTCCGCCTGCTGCTCCGGAAACGACAAGCAGGAGGAGCTTTTTTATGCCTATAAAGCTTCCCGTAACAGCAGCTCCGCACACTGCAATAGAAACATACATTATCAGTCCGCAGAGAGCTCCCTCGGCAATACCTCTCCGCCGCCTGTACTTTCCGCAGAAAAATGAACCTGTGTATCCTCCCGTGATAAGGGCTGACAGGGAAAAATAACGTGAAAAATTCATATCCCCCAGAAAAAAGTATATTATCAGCGACGACAAAACTAAAAACAGCAGCACGATCATAAGTCCCAACGCCGCCGACAGCATCAGGCTGAGAGAACTGTTTGTCCATATGCTGCGACGATAACTGCGCATGAAAAAACCTCCGCAAAAGAATTGTACAACCAATTCTATGCGGAGGATATTCTTTTTATTCCTCGTCCTTGCTCTTTTTCTTGGACTTCTTTTCATCGTCACTGTCATCGTCAACTACGGCAGCAGAAGCAAGTCCTGAATCCTTTGATTTCTTCGCAGCGCCGGAAGCCTTAGCCTCCTTGATACGCTCAAGAGCTGTAACATTCTCGGTTATCGCCCAGTTCTTGATCCTGAGCTTGTGCTTTGCACCGCCGGTCTCGATGACAACGGTATCCTCACCCACGCTGACAACTATACCTACGATACCGCCGCCTGTAACGACCTCGTCGCCTACCTGTAAGCTATCCTGCATTTCCTTAAGCTCCTTGTCTCTCTTCTTCTGAGGACGTATAGCAATGAAGTAAAGCAGCGCAAACATAATGAGCAGAGGAAGGATCAGTGTGAAGAAAGAGCCTCCCGTTGCCGCCGCAGCCGTGTCAGCTGATGAAGCCGTGTCCGCAGACTCCTCTGCAAAGGCAGTCATTGCCGCGTATGAAGCTGAGCAAACGGCAAGCAATACCGCGTTTATAATTCCTATGAGCTTTTTTCTGTTCATAAACTATCTCCATTCTGCCGCACTCGCGGCTTTAACACTATAATACAAGGAATATTATAACACAATTCCAAGGATAATGCAAGTGTTTTTTGCCGATTTAACGCAGCTTTCACATTTCAGTGGGGCTCTGCCCCACACCCCGCAAGCTGTGTCAGCTTGACCCCAAGCCACGCTCTCGCTCGCAGCGCTCGCTCACTCTGTACGGGGCAGGCAGTCGCTCTCCGTTCCCGGTAATTTTATGTTATACTATTCTTCATTCAGCTTATTGATAAAATCAATAAGCTGATAGCCGTCGAAGACGGCGTTGAAGAATGTATGAGACGGATTTTGCGGCGCAAAGCGCCACAAAATGGTGGGCGCGTCAGCGCACGCTTCTCATCAAGCTATTTCAATAGCTTGATGAGAAATTAGTATTAGTAATTATGTTTTTGTATTACTAACTGCGCTTCTCGTCTTATGCGCAAAAAAGCTCCCATGTGGGGAGCTTCTTTTATTCTTCATAAGTTACAATATCAAATTCGGAGAAGTATTGCAGTATTACTTCGGGAGAAGCAGAGCCGCTCACAC